>Ga0209060_10000124_pt1 | contig 198563 bp, 172 predicted proteins | sample Coa_R1_8_FD_187155 | JGI IMG/M metagenome (GOLD analysis project Ga0209060, IMG submission 187155) | Surface soil microbial communities from Centralia Pennsylvania, which are recovering from an underground coalmine fire - Coalmine... | ecosystem: Environmental > Terrestrial > Soil >...
CTTCTGGCTTCTTGTAGTCCGCCAGCAATTTGTCGATGAGGTCGAGGTCGATGGCCATCGTGTCTCCTTAGTGTCGTTCTTTCGATGGCCGTTTACACAGTCCAATTTATACCCTCAGCCAGCGTGCCGAAACCATTTCCGCTGATGGTGACTTGTGTCTGCCCAATGGAGATCTGGTTTGGCGTAATGTTTGTGATCTGCGGCGTGGGGTCGACGGCTTGTCCCGAAACATTCGAGTCCTCGCCGTATCCAACGAAAATAACAGTATGGTCATCCGTGAGTTCGTAGGGAAAATCGATATCAACGCCCGACAAATAACAATTCGGATTCGAGAAAGTAAAATCACCATACACGGTGTATAACCCACTAGGGTTATTGGGACCGGTCGGACCGAGAGGTAGCTCCTCGATATCCATGTCGCCCGCTTGTACGGATGCCGGGTTCGCGAGAGGAGCGACCGGTGTACCACCATTGAGGAAAACGCGACCCCGTTGGGCAGTGCTCTGCCAGCAGTATATATAGGTGCCGCCGCCACCTGGGCTGCCCGTGGTCTGCCCGGTGCCGACCTGGATATCGGCGGCAATCGTACCATCAGCGTATCGACTGACGAGCCCGCCCAAATATAGCGTATTTCCGTTGTCGCAATATGGCTGCCCTGCGTTATTCAGGGTGATGTTTGCCCTTGGAGTGCCCGTTGTCGAGGCGTGCAGGCTATACATTCCGACGGGCGTCCACGCTGAGATCGCGCCAGACTGGCTGATACCGCGCGTCTGAGCGGGGATGTTGGAATCGGCGAGCGGATCGGTGAAACTGATCACGATAGTCACATCATATCCAAGCGCAACCTGGGTCAGGCTGGAAGAGACGGCGTACACGGTGCAGTATGTGCTGGAAAGCGGTGCGCCACCAAATGTCCCGTACACGGCCCCGTTAATGTCCAACTGCCCATTCACGTACCAGTCAAGCTGGCAAGCGGGCGTCCCGCTGGGCCCTGTGGTATCCGTGTTGAAAAGAATTTGCCCGCCGCTGATGTCGGATAGTCCCAAAGGATCGGTGAAGTGAAACAGGAATTGATGTTGCGCGCCCGGGTAACCGCCGCTGAATTGCGGGAATCCCTGGGAGATCTGAATTCCGCTTTGTGGCGCCCCGGCGGAGATGGTTACGGCAAACTGGGAAGCAAACGTATGAGCCGATGAATCGGCAACTTGGATATGAAACGTGTAGGTTCCGGCAATGGTTGGCGTACCGCTCAAAACGCCGCTCGGGGAAAGGCTCAGCCCTAGAGGCAGAGAGCCGATCAGCGACCAGGTGTACGGCGTCGTGCCACCTCTGGCCTGGAGCGTGGTGGAGTAGGGCGTGCCGGCTGTTCCGTATGGGAGGGTGGTGCTGGTGAGGATGGTGAGCGCACTGCCGGTGCCCTGCTGGACCGAGACGGAGCAGGAGCCGCTGGCGGTGCGTCCGAGGCTGTCGGTGACGGTGAGCCACTCGGTGTAGACACCGGGGGTCGTGGGCTGAAGGAAGCGTTGGAGGTGGAAGTGGCGACCGCGCCGGACCAAGCGTAAGAGATTGCCGAACCTCCGGTAATGGTGGAGGAGAACGTCACGGTTTGCCCGATGGAGGCGGAGAGCGAACGCCGGCGTTACGGTTGGGGTCTAGGGCGGTCGACGCTCACGGTGATGGGGGAAAGAGGCGGACCGGTGCGCGAGGCGGTCACGTTGAACGTGACGGTGGGATCGAGGTCGCGGCCGGTGGCGTCCTTGAGGATGAAGGTGGAGCTGTGAATAAGGACTTTGTGGGGCGTATCGTAGGGGGTCACGATGAGGTGGTCGCGGCCCTTGGGGTCGCGGTTGGAGATGAGGACCGGCTGGGCGATGCCGGAAGGTCCGATGACATGGATGGCGAGGTGGTTGCCGGCGATTTTGCCGAGGGGCGCGGGGAGCAGCGCGGCGGGATCGTTGACGCGGATGTGGAGGGGGTAGCCGTGGCGCACGGGGACGATGACGCCCTGGCGATTCTGGCCGGGCGCGAGGGGGACTTGGAGAGAAGTGCGGTCCTGCCAGAGGCAGGAATCGACGAAGGGATTCTGGGCCGTGGCGGCGGGGGCGGTGGGGACGGCGCAGATGGCGTATTTGCCGGTTTTGAGACTGGGGAAGAGGAAGGTCCCGTTGGAAGCGGTGACGGCTTGGCGGCGGAGGCCTTGGGTGAAGATAGTGACGGTGGCTTCAACGGGGAGGCTGGACTCGTCGCGGACGGAGCCCGAGAGGGAGGCGGAAAAGGGAGCCGCCGCCACGGATGACAGGGTAGGGGATTGGGCGTATGCGATGGGAATGAGGGTTGCGAGCGTGAGTACGAGGGATGTGGGACTGATCTGCATTGTGTTCTCTGTCCGGATACGGTCGTCTGGGCAAGGGTCAACGCTTAACGCGGTTCTGGACAATATCGGACGCCCGCCCGATCATATCGTCATGCAGCGAGCGGGCCATTGGTGCGCTCAGCCGCGAGGCGATCGGATCACTTTGCCACTGGGCTTCGCTCGGGACGCCGCCATATTTCGCTACCATTGCTTCGGCCCACGATTGCCGGGTTGCTCCACCGCCGTCAGGCTCAGGCGGAGGGTCAATCAGGACGACTTTGCCCCGCCTTTTCGCCAACAGCGCCGGCGGAAGCGGAGGTTTGTTGTTAGCCGCCAACTCCCACTCGGCCCAGGCTGCAATCCTGGTGTCCAGCGCCGGATCGCCGATTGCGAACCCTTGATAGGCTAGCAGAAACGGGTTGGTGCGGGACTCTATCATAGTTACTTCGACCGCGTCGTCGAAGCGCTTCGCATCCAGATGCAGTAGCTTGCTTACCTCGCGCAGAGCCAGTTCGTCTCCTTCGTATGTAATCGCCGAAACGGCGAGGGCTATGAATTTTTGTGTATCTATCGTTTTGTCGATGAAGAGGTCCAAGGGCGACTGCGACCTGAGGACCTCCTCGATCTTCTGCTCAATCAGGGGCAGGGTTAAGGAACCCTTATTCGCGGCGAGGGAACCCAAGGCGCCTCCGAGCTCGGGCGGAATACCCATCGCTAGCGTTGTGTTGATCCACGAGACCTGGTCGGCTTCGCTCCACTTCAGAATACGCCAAGCTAGAGGCTCCTGTTCAGAGGTGGTCTGCTGTTGAGCTGCAGCTAGTCCGGCCACCACAAAGATCAGTAAGGAACGTTTAATTGCCATTGATGGTCCCCGCAATGTACTGCGTGAAGAGAACGTCCGTTGTCAGAGGGTTGGCGAGCGAGATGGGTCGAGGGGTGCTGAGATTGCTACAGAGGACAAGGCTAGATCCAAGCCCGGAACCCGCCGTGGTGTGAACATATTGGCGCCCCGGATCCTGGAAAAGACTTGTTGGCCCAGGACCTGCCGCCATCGGTGAGGAGTACACCGCGCTATCCCGACAGACTACTCCATCGCTGTAGAAACTCGGGCTGCTGGTCAGGCAGCCGCGTTGAGGCGGCGGGGCGGCCGTGCGCACTGGATTGTCGCAGCTTTCGCCGGCCGCAGCCACCCAGTAGCGCCGAAATACGCCGCAGATTGCCACTGATTCGTTAAGCTGGAAAGGTAGGTCGATAACACAGGAGATGGCTGCGGGGGTAGCCACGAACCCTGCATGTCGTCAACGAGCTGCGGGCAGAAGGCGCTATCGTCGACGCTGGACCACGGGTACCCCAAATGAGGAGTGCCTAGCGTAATCAAACCAGCCACCCTATGCTGCGCGTTGATGACATTGAAATAGTTATTGGTAATCAGGTCGCGAGCGATCAAACCTCCCATACTGTATCCTACAAAAATCATATCGCCTGGGGGCGGATTCTGTTGGATGTAATGGGCGAGGCTTTTTCCGCCGGCGCCCACGCTGCAGGCATCGCCGTACTGCGAGTTGGTGCAAGATGGGTTGGCAGCGCACTCTCTGAAGTCGAAGTTGGAGTTAACTATGAAACGGGTTGCATCGAGCCCCATCGTTGGGTCCAGGAGGTTTAAACCCAGTGCTGCGACGCCATTGTGATCTTGCCCGATGCCGTGGAGCAGGTACACGGTTAGAAGGTACGTCCCTGTGAAGTTCTGCGTTTGATTCGCGCCGAGATTCGCGAACGGGTTTGATTTTTTCGGCGTGAACCAATACGTAAACGGGGCGGAGGGCGTAACTGTGTAGGTGCCGCCCGCGGCGAGCGCGCAAGAATATTGGCCGTTGGAATCGGTCTTCAGAGGATAACAGTACTGAGTGCCGTTGGAGTCGGTTACACCAATCGAAACGCCAGCCAGCGGCTGATTGTTGGTGCGAGCTAATGTCACTTGGCCGCTGATTTTGTACACGGTCTGGACAAGCACGGTGCCTTTTCGCGCTGTCGCTGATGTTTGGTTCCCCGGCCCAGGCCGCTGTAACATTGGCCTTGGCCTCCCGTACATGCCCCTGCGATTTGTTCTTTGCTAATTAGGGCCGGTCCGGCTGGCAGGGGAGACTCTCGAATCTAATTCAAGGATTCGGCGTGAGCGTTCCTATCATCCAGGAAAGCGATCATTTACTAAGTGGGTTAGTTAGGAAGTCAATATAAAAATGCGAAAAATCGAATTACGGGTGTTTCGAGGCGCGGAGGATCACTGGGGGGGACCAGTTACGTTTCCGGGGGCCGCCGTTTGTGCCAGTCCGTTCGCTTCTGAAATTCCCGCCCGACAGCCAGCAGCGCGTTTTCCGAAAAGGGCGGCGCTACGAGTTGCAAGGCGACCGGGAGGTTCTGCGCGAAACCGCAGGGCAGGACTAGGGCGGGCAGGCCCGCGAGATTGCCGGCGGGAATCAGCGCGCTCATGCCGGGATCTTGCGGGGGCGGGCCGGTGCGCGTGTTGGCGTCCAGTGACTGGCTGACCGGTGTCGCCACGCTCATGCGCCCGGGGGCCAGCAGCATGTCCATATCGCCGAACAGTTTCCAGAAGGCGTCCTGAATTTCGCGCCGCACGCGCATCGCCTTGAGATACGCCAGCGCGGGGATGTCGAGGTTGGCTTTTAAGCCGGCGATCTGCGACTGGTCGGCTAACTCGTCCACCTTCGAGCTGCGGATTAGGGTTTCGAAGACCGACGCCCCTTCCGAACCAATCACGGTTGAAATCACCGGACCATAGCGGAAGTCGGGGAGCTTGGCCTCGACGAGTTGCACGCCGATGTCCTTCAAAACCGAGAGGGCGGCGTCAAATGGGGGGCGCATCGCCGGATCCACCCACTCGGCGAAATCCACGGGAGCGTAGCCGATCCGTATCTCCTTCAGGTCGCGCCCGTATTCGGGCGTGTAGTAGAAACTCTTGCCCGCGGAGCCTGGATCCTTGCTATCCTTCCCCGCGATCGTCGCGAGAATCAACCCGCAGTCTTCCGCGCTCCGCGCGAAAGGCCCCAGCTTATCGAGCGTCCAGGAAAGCGGCATGGCGCCGTAGCGGCTCACCAACCCGTACGTCGGCCGCAGAGCAGTGACGCCGCAATAGGAGGCCGGCGTCACGATCGATCCGGAAGTCTCCGAACCAATGGCGAACGGCACCAAGCCCGCCGCAACCGCCGCGGCTGGTCCACTCGAAGATCCACCCGACCAGCGGGAGCGATGCCAGGGGTTCAGGCCCGGCCCTTGCAGCGAGGCGTTGGCATAGCTATAACCACCGCCGCCGGCGAGTTCCACGGTGGAGAGTTTGCCCACGAGCACGCCGCCGACCCCGGCCACCCGCGTCACGACGGTCGCATCGTAATCGAACACCTGCGCGGCATAGGGCTTGGCTCCCCAGGTCGTAGGCTGGCCCGCGTAGCTGATGAGGTCCTTGACGGCGTAGGGAATGCCTTGCAGAGGGCCGCGCAGACGCCCGCGCTTGATCTCCTTATCGACCTCTTCGGCTTTGCGGATGGCTTGCTGCTGCAGCAGCAGGGCCAGCGCGTTATAGCGCGGGCCGAGTTGCGCCAGACGGTCGACCACGGCGCGCGCCAGTTCTACCGCGGAGATCTGCCTAGAGGTCAGCAGCGCACTCAATTCGGGAATAGTGGCGAAGAAGAGGTCGTGCGCGATTTCCGCCATGCCGCGCCTCAGGCCTTGAACGAGAAGGCCGGCTCCGTGGTCATGGGCACATCCATTTGCTGGAGTGCGGCGACGTTGGCCTTCACCTGGTCGCGAGCGGCTTGCAACAGGGCGTCTGGAGAAGCGGGCTGCGCCGGCGTTTGCGCCAGGGCAGTGGCGGAAGCCAGGGCTGCCGCCAGTTCCCGCCGCGTGAGTTTCATTTGTGCTCCAGTGCTTCGGATGCGGCCTTCAGCATGGCGGCGCGAGGGGCGGAATCGCCGGTCCAGATTTCGAACTGGCGCACGGCTTGTTCGATGAACATGTCGAGCCCCGGCACCACTTTTTTGCCTTGCTGGCGCGCGCGCTTGATGAGCTCGGTCTCGAGCGGGTTGTAGACCATGTCGAAGACGACCTCGCCCGGAATGTTGCCGTTGAAGAAGCAATCGTTCACGTTGGGAAACATGCCCAGCGGAGTGGCATGCACGATCGCATCGAAACAACGCCCGTTCAACTGCTCACGCAGCAGGGGCTCGCCGTTACAGACTTTTGCCAGGGCGCGCACGCGATCGGCATTGCGGCCCACCACGGCAATCCTGGCTCCGGCATCCGAGAGGGCACAGGCCGCGCTGCGCGCCGCCCCACCATTACCCACGATCAGCACCGACGATTTCGGGAGCCGCAGCAGGCGGGAGAGGGGTTCCGTCACGCCGGCGGCATCCGTGTTTGCGCCGCGCCACTTCCCTGCCTTGCGCCACACGGTATTGACCGCACCGATGCGCCGCGCGAGCGGATCCACGATATCCAGGTAGCGGATAATTTTCTGCTTGTGCGGGATCGTCACGCTGAAGCCGGACAGCGGCAATTTCTCGGCCATCGAAAAGAAATCGCGGAGCTGCGCCGGCGAAACCAGGAACGGCAGGTATACGGCATCCATGCGGCGCGACTGAAATGCGCGGTTGTGGACGGCGGGCGAAATCGAGTGGCGGACCGGGTCGGCGATGACCCCATAGATGCGGGCGCCCTTGCTCAGTTTCTCTATCCGATAAAGATGGCGGAGGAAGCGCGCGCTGACTTGCCCGGCGGCCGTGCCTTCGGAGTAGATGGGCGCGGCGTAGCTGAACACGCCGCCGAAGACGGGCGAGAGGACGCGCGTAGGAAATCCCAGTTCGCCCATAGCGAGCACCACCATACGATGCTTCGGCAACGCCTTGGCGGCCGCCAGCACGCGGACGTTATCGGAAGGTTTTCGCGCGGTGGTGACGATCTTGTAGGCATCGGCCGAGAGCTTCAGCATCCGGTGCACCACGGTATCCATGGGCGGCGTGGCTTCGAAATTGTGATACGAAATGAGCACCAGCGATCGCCCGCGAAACTGGTTCAACCGCTCGGGCGCCATCTCGGCCGTTTCGATTTCGACGTCGATGGCGTGCGCGCCATGGTGCACGGCTCGATCGAGGATCGCGAATTGCTCTTCGATGCTGCCGTTGAATCTCCCGTGATTCTGGTGGCGTCGGCAGGTCGCCAGAATCGTACAATCGGGGAATCGCTCCAGAAAGCCGCCGATGGCTTCCGCACCTTTGCAGGGATTATCCAGAAAATCCAGCCGGAATTCCAGAAAGGTTTCGCCAGCGGCCGCTTCCCTGGTGGCGTGATCCAGCAACGCCTGAACTTCCGGCAGCCCCAAGGCAATGCAGATACGTGGTAGAGGCCGCGTGGTTGCCATCGGTGCTAAGGATTAACAGCATACCACGGGACCGGCGGGGCCGATTTTGAGATTTTCAGGGGCTCTTAGCGGCCGAAAGAAATGGGGCGCAGAGCGCTAGGATTTCTTTCGCTTAGCCGGGGTGGCGGCGCTTCGCGCGGCGCAGTTGTAGCCCATGCCAGTGAGTTGCGAGCAGGCCTGGCGCGCGAGATCGTGGTTGGGGAAACGCTTCAGAAATTCGCGGAATTCGTCGGCGCCTTGCGTTCGCCGGCCCAGTTTCACCAGGCACATGCCTTTGTAATAGAGCGAGTCGGGAACCTTGTTATTGTCTTCGTATTTCTCCAGGACCAGGTCGAAATCCTTGAGAGCCTGGTCGTAATCCATCTGCGAATAGTGAATCCAGCCGATGTAGTACTGCGCATTCGGAGCGTAATCGGTGTTGCCGTACCAGCGCAGATAATCGCTGTATTCTTTCAGAGCCAGATCGAGCTTGCCGCTCTGGCGGTCGCGCCCGGCGCTCTCGTAGAGATCCGTAGCCGATTGGGTGGGTGTGTCTGCAGCAGCATTCGGCCCGAGCCCAGTCCCCGCGGCCGGCGGAGGAGGCGCAGGCGGTGTTTGCAGGACCTTCACTGCATTGTTCAAATCCGTCAACTGCGCTTGCAACTTACCGATCATGCTCGTGAGGTCGGAAACCGCGCCCTGCAGAGTGCGGAAATCCATCGACATCTGATCCATACGGGTAGCCAACCCCACCACCGGGGTGACCACTTTATTTTCCTGATCCCGAAGATTTTGTTGGAAGCCGTTCTGAATGACGGCGACGCTAGTGTTGGCTTTATTGGAGGCATCCAGGGCCTGCTGGACCAGCACCGAAAGGGCCGCCAGTTTTTCGTTTTGCGACATCTGCAGAGACTTCACCTGCTCTTGCAAGAGGCCTACATCCCGCTGCAATTCCTGGATCTCGCGGCTGGCCGCCGGTGCGAATGCGGGCGCAATCAACAACGCCAGCACGCCAAGGCACTTGTATTTCACAACATCCTCCTCGTTAGGCGGGGCCTGGGTCGGCTTCGAACCGGCCCCGTCCGGTTGCGCGTCTCTGTAACTATCCTACTGCGCAGCGGCGAAGTGCGCGCGGCGGTTCTTCTGCCAGCAGGTTTCGTTCATTTCCGTGCACTGCGGCCGTTCCTTGCCGTAGCTGATAGTGGTAAGACGGTCGGCCGGTACTCCCAGTTGCACCAGGAAATCCTTGGCCGCGGTGGCGCGCCGGTCTCCCAGCCCTAGGTTGTATTCCGCCGAGCCGCGCTCGTCGCAATGGCCCTCGACGACGATGCGAGCGTTGGGGAAATCGGCCAGGATGCTCTTCAGCGCGGCCGCATCTTTGTTCAGAGCGTCCCGGGCGTCGGCGCGAATATCGCTCTTGTCGTAATCGAAATAAGCGTCCTGCACGTCCGAACTGAGGCGGTCGGTAATGGATTGCGGAGGCCGTGTTGGCCCGGTAGGCGCCGGCGGGGGCGCCGGCTCGGTCACATTCACCGTGGCATTGGCAGTTACCGTCCCACCCGGGCCGGTAGCGGTCAGCACATAGGTTGTCGAACCGGTTGGGAAGACCCGCTGATTGCCGGTGGCTTGCACCGTGCCTACTCCCTGGTTGATGGCCACGTTCGTGGCCTGCCCAGTCACTTCCCAACGCAACGTGGAGGATTGCCCCCTTTGAATCGAAGCGGGCTCGGCGGTGAACTGCGTCACGCGCGGCGCTGCCGCGGCCGGCGGTGGTGGCGGCGTCTCATTCGTAGGTGGTGGCGGAGGTGGCGGTGGCGGCGGCACTTTCTTTTTACAGCCAGCCGCAAACAGGGCCAGCGACAACGCCATCCCGATGACACTCAATTTCCGTTTACTCAGCATGAACATCATCTCCTGAAACTTTTCCCGATCAATGCCCCCATACCGGCGACCAGTTGCTTCCCTGAGTCGTAAGTTGCTTGACCTGCGTCCCGTCCGCCAGCATCGAGAAGATTTGCGGCCTTCCGGTGCGCGTGGACATGAACACCAGGTGTTGGCCGTCGGGCGCCCAACTCGGGTTTTCGTTGCGCCCTTCGCTATGGGTAAGCTGGATGTACTTTCGCGAAGCCACATCCATGATGAAGACGTTGAAATTGCCGGTGGCGAAGCCGCGGGTCCAGGAAAATGCCAGGTTCTGGCCGTCGGGACTCCACGCGGGGTTGGAGGCCTCTCCTTCCCCGGGAGTCAATCGCTCCACATCGGCTCCATCCATATTCATCCGGTAAATCTGTTGTGGACCGGAGCGCCCCGAAACAAATGCGATTTCATTGCCCGTCTTAGGATTGACTTTCGGCTCGACTTCGATGGCCGTCGACGAAGAGATTCGCCGGAGGTTGCTCCCATCCAAATTCGCCACGTAGATCTGGGCCCACCCACTGGCAGACGACGCGTACAGAATCTGTTTGCCGTCGGGCGCGAATTCCGGGGTCCCGTTCAACGACGCGACCTGATTGTAAAACGGCAATTTCCGGACCGGATCTACTGAAAAAATTACTATACCAGGATTGCCTTGATAGTAGCTAGTGAACGCGATTTTCGACGAATCGGGAGATATCGTAGGTTCAATCGACAACGAATTGTAATGGGTAATCTGCCGCTGGTTGGATCCGTCCCAATCCATCATCCAGATCTCTTTGTTAGTCGAATTCCCCGTCCGGTTGGAAACGAAAACGATCTTCGTTCCCGCCAGCGATTTGGTGCCGAAGGCCGCCAGGATATCGGCTGCAAACTCGTGGGCGACCTTGCGGGCCCCGGCCTCGTCGGTCGAGCCTAAATATCGCTTCCCGATTACCTGCGCTTCGGCGGGAGTGGGCCGGCTCAAATCATATAGCCAGCCATAGAGCACCAGGACATCGTTCTGCACCGCGGTGTAGCCGAAGGCGAGGTAATTGGCATTGGGCGGCGGACCCGACCAGTCGGTCATCCAGAGCCCGCCTCCCGTTTGGGGCGCTACGATCTCCGAACCTTTACGGCCGCGCGGCGTGACCGGCGCTGGCGGAGGCTGGCGGAAATCCGTCGGCTGTTGCGGCACGCTGGTCGGGTACATCGTTTTCGGTATCAGCTTGATGGATGCCGAGCTCGAAAGGTCTCCCCACAAGGTTTCGTTGAAAGCGGGCATCCAGGCCTGCGCAGCACCGGAACCGCGAAAATCCGGAACGGCCACCGCCGGCTTGGTATCGCCCTTCAGGATGATCTTGATATCCTGCGCCATCAGCATCAGCAAGCCTCCGCTTGCCGCCAATAAGAATAAGATCAACCTTTTCATTTAACGCTCCAGTTCAAAATCGAATTCCACATCCACGGTCTTTTGGGGACATTGCGCCGGGATTGCGGGAAAAGGGATAGAGTCGAGGATGGCGCGCTGCGCGGAGTAGTCCAGGGCGGAATTCCCGCTGCGCTGCGCCAAATTTACGGAAGTGGCCGGGACCGATCCATCCGGGTGAAGGGTGAACGTCACGGCTGCCATTCCGGTGGAACGGATGCGCGGGTCCAATTCGTTCTTTTTCCAGTTGCGGGCAACCTGGTTGCGCAGCAGGTTGGCGTAGAAGCCGCACTGCTCGCCAAAGGGGGAATTGGTTCCCAAGGAAACTCCTCCAGCGCCCACTTTCCCAACCAATTGGGATGCCAAGGCCTGGCCCTTGGTGCTGTAAAGCTGGTTGTCGAGATCTTTTTGTTTTTCGCGGAAGGAATTGCGCTCCGATGCTGCTTCGGAAGGCTTCACGTTTTTCCGCTTGATGGGAATGGCGTCCGGTTCCGGAGCCTTCACGGCCGGCTTCGGCTTGGGCTTGGGCGGCGGAGTGGGCACGCGCGATTCGGTGTCGTTGGCCAACGGGTTTTCCGGACCGCTGCGGCGCGGCAGTGGAATGGTGGAAACCACATTCACGGCTACGGAGCCCAGCCCGCCACCATTGAGTTCGCCAAACTGCGCTTTGGGCCGGCTGCCCACCCAATTCAGAAGCAAGAACAAGCCCACCAGTGAAGCGTGCAGTGCCGCCGAACCCGCCATCCACTTTCCCAGCGGTTCGGGACGGTCCAACGTGTCGGCACGGGCGCTCATTTTCGTTGGGCAGTAGCGGTGTCCGCCGGCTGCATCACCATGTTGACCTGCAGGCCCGCTTGTCCGAGGGTAGAAACGACCTGGGCCAAACTCTCCCAGATGGTTTCCTTGTCGGCCTGGACGTACACGCCCTTCGGCTTTCCGAACCGCCGCAGGATGGCGGCTTGCAAATCATTTAAATTTATTGGCTTATCGCCACCAGGGCCGTTCAGGTAGGTAAGCCCATCCTTGGTCAGGGTGACCGTCGGCAGCTCCTGAGCACTATCGCGCACTGCCCGGACTTTCGGCACTTCCACTTCCACGCCGAACTCCATCACGTGCGCGGTCAACATAAATATGATGAGCAGGACCAGCATCACATCCACGAAGGGCGTGACGTTAATCTCCGAAAGGGAGCCGCTGAAGCGGCGCCGTGTGCCGTAACTGCCCCCGTTTACCTGCAGAGCCATTTAATCCCCGAGACTGCGATCGGCCAGATTGAGGAACTCCAGCGAAAAATCGTCCATGCGCGCGCCGATCTGGCGGATGCCGTGGCTAAGCTGATTGAACGAAATGGCTGCCGGAATGGCCGCGAACAGCCCGAATGCGGTGGCGATAAGCGCCCCGGAAATTCCCGGCGCCACCGTGCGCAGGCTGGTGCTGCCCTGCTGCGCCAGATCCTGGAAAGCTCGAATGATGCCCCAAACCGTGCCGAACAGGCCGATGAAAGGCGAGACCGAAGCGGTGGTGGCGAGCCATTGCATATTGCGCTCGAGCCGGGCCAGTTCTTCGCTGATACCGAGTTGTAATGCGCGCTCCACGGCCGGCCGGTTGGTCAGCGCGCCGCGCGTTTTCACCTGCCGTTCGACCTCTTCATAACCGAAGTCGAAAACACCGACTAGCGGCGACGGCCGGAACTGCTCGGCCAAAGCGACCGCGGCTTCCAGGCCCTTCGCCTTGCGGAAGCCGCGCAGGAAGCGGGAATTGGTTTGGCGCGCGCTGCGCAAAGCGCTCCATTTGGCAAAGATGACGCTCCACGAAAAGAGGGAAAAACAGATTAGAATGCCTACCACTACCATTTCCAGCGCATCGGTACGCTGGACCATTTCGACTAGATTCACCTGGAGGAAGAAGGCCAAGAGAGCGGCGAAGTTCAATGCGTCTCCTATTCCCAAATCTATCACATAGACGTATGAAGACCGCCAAAAGATGACAAGGATGTGAGAACCGGAACAGTGGATTGTGGAGGCAGCAAGATCAATGGCCGAGGCAATCCTGCCCGCAACCGATTTTCAGCCGGTTGGACCCGCAAGGAGCGGGTCCGCAGCCTGAAGGGCGCGACACAGCACTCAATTAATTCAGCGGAGTTGTAGGCGCTGGTTCCACTCCGTCCAGAACTGCCTGGCAAACATATTCCTGAAGTTCCCACGCGGGCGCGAGAGTGAAGACCCGAGTGAACGTGAATGGTTTGGTCAATGCTTTTGCGTCGTCGATGGTGATTTGGACATTCAAGTGTCCCCGATCAGGCCGTGTATAACGCTCGGTTAAGTGCATCGCATTGCTATGCGGCTTGCCCGTGGAATCAAGCCAGGTGTTTTCGTCGAAGCCGACCGTGTCGACCACCAGCGCATCGCCTTCCCACTTGCCGACGGAGATCCCCGAACGGGTCTCCGGTTCGACGTCGAGAGCGGCTTGCTGCGTTCGTCCATCCAGGAAGAACCGGCGGTAACTATGCACATTTCCCTCGGCAAGGAGAACAATCATTTTCGGCCCCTGGACGATCTTATAGGGCAGATCCGTCACGCGGACCGCGCCATCCGGCAAGCAAAACGACTCAGGATCGCCTTTACCTTTGGCGGCCTTCCGCTGATCGTAGATCGCTTGGAACTCCGGCTTATACGAAGGCTCCGAAGGTAGCGCCGTTTTTCCCGAGACTACCCACACTCCGGAAAAGTCGGCCTTCCCTTCAGCCGTCCGGGGAGCCGGCCCGGAAGGGGGCGCTGGCGCTTTTCGCGCCGGCACCGGCGGAACGCCGTTCGGGTATCCCTTGTTCTGTTCGGCGCCTGCCGCGCTTGCGTGAGCCTTGTCCAGGTGGCCGGGATCCTGGTTGTTTTCGTTGCAGACGTACTCCGTCATCTCGAAGCCCGTCTCCAGAGTCGTGACTCTGCGCATGACCCATGGCTTGGTGAAGGTGCCGGGATCTTCAATTACCACGTCAATCGTGAGATTTCCGTAATCCTCCCGATGGAACTTTTCGATCAAATGCATTTGTGTCGTGTGCGGGTGGCCTCTCCCGTCCATCCAGGAGATATCGTTGAGGCCGACCGTATCGACCACCAGCGTGTCTCCCTCCCAGTGCGCGCGCGAATCTCCGTAAAAAGTGGGCTTCAGATTTTTCGGATGACTGCTTCCATCTACGAAAAACTGCCGGTACATATGCGTGTTGCCCTCGAATAGCATCAAGACCAGATTCGGGGTGGAAAACAGCGACATGTGATAAGGAGGAATTCGGGGTGGGGTGCCTGGGAGGCATCGTGCTTCGAAATCGTCGGCAGATAGATTAGCCTGACGGTCTGCGGTTACCTTCGCTGCCCACGGTAGCATCGGAGGAGGTTCGGGAGCCGATCCGGGCCCGGTCGCAATCACTTCCCCCTTCTCATTGATAGTCTGCTGGCCATTCCAGATTCCACTCAAGTCTGGTTTCCCGTCACTCAGGCGGGGCACGGGCCCGGCCGGGCCGCGGTTCGGCGTACGAACCCTACCGCGCCCGCCGGTTGCGGCTGCTGGACGATCTTGTGGGGCCGCGACTGAGGCCATCGTGAGACACAGCACCGCGGCTGCAGCCGCGGCTCGAAAGAAGAGCCAGTTTCCCATTGAAATCTCCTGCGCGAACATGGACGCACCTGAAACCAGGAATCAGCCCAATCCAAACTGGGGATGATGCTATCACGCGCCAATGGGAGCGTCAACGAAGGGACGGCAAGCGACCGCGAGCTTCCGCCGTGCCTCTTAGCGCGGTTGGGAACGATGCTATACAGTGGGTGAGTCAATGCGATTAGGGGTTCAAGAGGCACGAAACTTGGTTGCGCGTGTCATGGCAGCGCTGGGCCACGATGCGATTGACTCCGCATTGATAGCGGATCACTTAATCGATTGCGAGCTGCGGGGCCTCAGTTATGGCGGGCTGGCGCGAGCCATCAGTATCGCCGAGCGCATCGAAGCGGCTGGCGCCGGGCGGCGTGCGATCAGCACACTCCATGAGACACCAGTTTCCGCCCGGCTGGATGGCGGCGATCACATCGGCTATGTCGTCGCCCACCGTGCGACAGCGCTGGCAATCGAAAAAGCCCAGGCGGCCGGAGTTGCAGTGGTTGGCGCCAGCGATACCTGGTACACCGGCATGCTTTCGTATTACGCGGAGATGGCTGCCGGACGTGGGCTGGTGAGCATGATTGCATCGAATGCGTCACCCTGGGTTGCGCCACACGGAGCAACTGAGGGCCGCTTGGGGACCAATCCGATCTGCTTCGGTTTCCCGAGCGCCGACGAACCGATCATCGTGGATATGGGCACATCAGCGATCGCTCACGCGGAAGTACTGCTGGCGCGCCGTTTGGGGAATGAACTGCCGGAAGGCATGGCCTTCAACGCTGCCGGCCTGCCCACTCGGGATCCCGCGGCTGCGCTCGCCGGGGCGTTCGCAACTTGGGGTGGCCACAGGGGGTCCGGTCTCAGTATCGCAGTGCAGTTACTTGGCATCCTGGCAGGATCTCCGCCAATGCCACTGGAGCTTGCCGCTTTCGGTTACCTCATCGTGGCAATGCGGCCCGATCTAATGGGGCCGGAGGATGCCTTTCGCGAGAATGTTTCCGCATTTGCGAAGGGGGTGCGGTCCGCACGCCCGGTTGCCGAAGGTCCACCGATTCGCATGCCCTTCGACCGTTCGCGGCGGGAACGCCGAAGGCGTCTTTCGGAGAATGCCATTGAGATACCCGATGCGCTCCACAGCCAATTACTGGGAATCGCCAACGGAAACGTGCGCCAGCCTGGATTGGTTTTCTAAATAACGATTCCGCCGGCTGCTACAGAATCCGCAGGACAGTCTTCAGCGGCACTGCGCCCTAGAATAATGGCAGAGCATGGTTGTCATGCGGCTCCTGAAGGCCAGTGTTGCAGCCGGAGCGGCCAGCGTGATTTTCTAGCGTGGTCAACACCGCCCTCCGGGTAATTTGCATGATTCGCATGCAGACTGCCTCGTCCCCCTTCGCACCGTGATCCCGGACGGCAACTCGACTGGCTTTCCCGTGCGGGGCATGCCTCGCCTCTACAATGACGACCCCGTATTCAGCCGGCCGGCTGCCCCACAGAAATCGATAGGCACCTTATGAAAAGGTTATTGGAAGCGTTCGCGAACATGTTTCGCATCCCCGATCTCCGGAATCGGCTCCTGTTCACGTTGGGCCTGCTGGCGGTATACCGGTTGGGCGGGCATATTCCCACTCCGGGAATCAACACTCAGCGGTGGGAAGATTTCTTCGCCACGAATGGGGGATCGATCTTCGGGTTCTTCGATCTATTCTCCGGCGGCAACATTCGCCGTTTAACTGTCTTCGCGCTGGGCATTATGCCCTACATCACGGCCTCGATCATTTTGCAGTTGTTGGCCGTGGTGGTTCCAACCATCGAAAAAATGCAGAAAGAAGGCGAGCTCGGGCGCCGCAAGATCACGCAATGGACGCGTTATCTCACCGTCATCCTTTCCGTTCTGCAGTCCTTCGGAATTGCGCAGGGCTTGATGGGGATGCAGCAGGGGATCGTCATCAATCCAGGATTCGGATTCGTGCTGTTGACCATCATCTCTCTCACCACCGGCTCGGCATTTGTCATGTGGCTAGGCGAGCAGATCAGCGAGCGCGGCGTCGGCAATGGCATGTCACTGATCATCTTTGCCGGAATCGTGGTGGGGCTGCCGAACGCCATCCAGAATATCTATCGGAACACGTTTGAGACGCACGAATGGGGTCCGCTGACATTGATCGTGCTGCTGGTGATGATGGTGGCGGTGGTAGCCTTCATCGTCCTCGTCGAGCGCGGGGAGCGCCGCATTCCGGTGCAATATGCGAAACGTGTGGTGGGCCGGCGCGTGATGAGCGGCGGACAATCGACGCACATGCCCCTCAAAGTGAACGCCGGCGGCGTCATGCCCGTGATTTTTGCATCCTCGATCCTGGCCTTCCCGCAAACGCTAATGCAGGTTGGCTCGGTGAAAAACATCAACTGGCTTGCCAGCACGCTACGATCTATCCAATACGGAGAGCCGATGTACTATCTGCTCTACGTGCTCGGCATCGTTTTCTTCGCTTTCTTTTACGTTTCGATCATCTTCAACCCGAATGAGGCGGCCGATAACATGCGGAAATATGGCGGCTTCATTCCCGGCATCCGACCCGGGCGGAATACGGCCGAATACATGAATGTCATTCTGACCAAGATCACGCTCGTGGGCGGCATTTACCTTTCCATCCTGTCGGTTATTCCGGCCATTATGATTTCGGGAATCAAACTGAACCACCTGCCGATGATAGGCGATTGGATGGATCGAGTGGCGCCGCGGTTTTTGCTGGAAGGCATGAACGTGCAGTTTTATTTCGGCGGCACGTCGCTTCTGATCGTAGTGGGTGTCGCGATGGATACGATCAACCAGATCGAAGCCCAACTCATCATGCGGCATTACGAAGGCTTTACGCCCCGCTCCGGGCGCATCCGGGCACGCAGGAGCACGTTTTGATCAGCAATTTTCGAAATCCATCACAATCGGGCGGGCGGTTGGTTGTAATGCTCGAAACCAATGATCAGATTCAACTGGCCATGGCGAAGGGGCTGCTGGAATATGGCGGCATTCCGCTCTTCGTCGAAGGCCAGATTGCGACCTTGTATCAAGGGGTTGACGGATTTCTCCGCAAATGGCTTCGCCTCAAAGTCCCGGAAGATCGAGCCGATGAGGCGCGATTCCTTCTGTGGCCCGTGTTGAACCCCAGGCCCTATCTTTGCTGATCATCGCCCGGGGAGTCAGTCCGAGCCGACTTTTAACGTTAACGGAGGGCGGGAGAACGGTCGCGATAGGAGCGGGAACATCCCGAGAATCGAGCGGACACTGTGATATACCAAAGACTGCAGCCCGGCTGCGCGGCCGGCCTAAGGATGGTGCGGTCCGTGTAATCAGGCCGGTACGATAAGCCAAATTGGATGACCCCACCGAAGGAGGCGGTATGAAGAGAGCAGTTTATCCGGCCTTGTTGCTGGCGAGCGCAGGGCTGCTATTGGCTGCGGGCCCCGAAGGGTTCGTGGGCAGCTGGAAGAGCGATCCCGGCACCCCGACTATGACCCGCGATCTGGCACTCGAAGGCAAAGTGATCGTGATGACCGAGCATATACCCGGCCGCAACGGCGGGCCGGAAACGATCATGATTCGCAAGTACCCCACCGACGGCAGTACCGTGACGATGGACAAAGGTTTCTGGGCCGGCTCAACAGCGACGGGCAGGATGGAAGGGAACGTTCTCACGGTGGACACCACCCAGGCGAATGGCACGAAGTGGCACGATGTCTGGACGCTGTCGGAAGACGGTAAGCACTACACCGATGAAATGTCGAGTACTCCTCCGCCGGGAGCAGCACAAGGCGGAGGGCGCGAGGGACGCGCTGGGCGTGGCCGCGGCCCTAACAAGTTCAGCTACACCAAGGAGTAGCGCTTCTCGGCGTTGCGCGAAAACCTATAATCCGAGAGCGCCATTGCGGCCTGGGAATTGGCCCCGCGCTCGGCAGGAAAGACCACGTCAGCGCGGGGGTTTGCCTGGGGCGCGTTACCGGCTTCCGGCTTTAGCAGCGGCTTCTTTTTCCGCCACGCGGGCGCCGCTCAGCGTATTCGCCAGACCGTAGTTGCCTTCGTGGCAGGCGAATTCGTAGATGGGACCCTTTTCCGCGACCCACGCTATCTCCGCGGTCCAAGGCTTATCCCAAGTCTCGGGATCTTCCACGGTCACGCGATACAAGATAGTATCTTTATCGACTCGCGTGAAGCGCTCCACCACGTGCAACTTGTCGCCGGAGCCGCGGAACGGATTGCGATCGGTGAAGTTGGTAGTATCCACCACCAAGGTGTCGCCTTCCCAGTGGCCGACCGAATCACCGCGCCACAGCCGGATGCTCGCGGGCGCATGGGGCCGCCCATCGGTCGGGATGACGCGCGCCGCGTGATTCATCTCGTGCAAGACGGTGACGTATCCCTCGCCTTGCACGATTTGGAGGTTGTTGTTGTAGCCTGCCGCGAGCATGGGCACGGACTCCTGCCCCATCACGATGCAGCGCGCGCTCAGCGGCCGGTTTTCGGGGCCGTCCATCTCGTGGCCTTTTTCCTTCGCGGCGCGTTCCGCGGCCCGCTTCCGGGCTTGCGGCAGCATGGTGGGGATCGTCCCCTCCGGTCCCACGATCAAGGAGGTTCGCTTGCTCCAGGCCACGCTGGATTGCTCGCGGTCGAGGCCGAACTGAGCAAAATCGTAGTGCACGCTATCCGGGCCCGCGCCTTCTATGCCCGAGTGATTGGCGGCGGGCAATCCTTCGACTTCGTTCTGAGCGAAGCGGTCCTTATCCTTCTTTTGGATTTCCGCCAATTCCGCGTCCGTATAGAACTCTTTAGCTCCCAGCCCCTTGGGGCGTTCGAGCGGCGTGACGGTATTGTTCGACCAATAGCCCTGCAAATCGGGGTGGCCGTCCGGTGTGCGCGGAGCGGTCCAGGATTTTGCCTGGGCAAGGGCCGGTTGCGGCGTCAAAAACACGAACGTGGCGATGAGTGCCAGCGCACTCACGGAAGCGAGCGTACGAAGGCTCATGGCGGACCTCCGTCAAGATGATATGTCAAATGGCGGCCGGATGCACGGGGGTATGGTTTGGGAAACGCTGCCGGCCTCCGGCCGGTGGACAGGCCTGGAGGCCTGTCCCACTGCAATCAATACACCAGGGCGTTGAAGAAGAGCTTGAAAGTCAAATAGCTTTGGCCGCGGTATTGGGGCTGCATGCCGAAGAGCACGACGTGGCCGGAGCCCAAGGGCGCGTCTACCAAGGCGGCGCGGCCGGCGATGGTCTTCTCGCCTTCCAGCCAACCGGAGGCCAGCACGCCCGATTCGGGATAACGCGCCACAATCGGCAGGCTGGTTTCCCAGGCAGGGCTGGCTTCGCTCCAGATCGCTAGCTGTTCGGGAACACCGTAGGTCAACGGATTTTGCGTGTTCAGATGGACATTCAACAGCGAGCCGGGAGAATAGAATCCGGCCGCGCCGGTAACCGTGATCACGGGGAGATGCAGTGCCGTGATCGCGTATTCGGAGGCGCGGTTCAGGCAGACCAGCGTGCCGCCCGCACTGGCGAACTCGCGGAGCGCGTCGGCGCCTTTAGTTTCCAGCCCGCCGGTGTATTCGCCGGGCATGGCGCCGTTGCGATAGCCGCTGGCGATGGCGCCGGCTGCCTGGTCCGGGATCACGAGCACATCGAAGCTGCGCCGCAGGTTGCCCGCCTGAATATCCGCGTTGCGCACCGTGCTGTACGCGAAGCCGAACTGCTCCAACACCCAGCGCGTCCAGCCTTCATCGATTGTGGGAATCCAGGAACGGTAAAGGGCGACGCGCGGGCGTTTCAACTCTTTCCAGTTAGGCCGCGCCATTAGGGAGAAAGCGCCCGAGGCCGGATCGCGCCACACAGAACGGCCCGCGCTCCACGCCTGATTCACGGTTTTCCAGGAATCGCTATCGGAGGCGGCCAGAACAGGACCGGCGGCGGGCTTGGGCTCTTCCCATCCGCCGGAAGTAACGACGGGCTGTTGTAGGGTCTTCACGTCCACGCCCATCAGCAGCGGGAGCGTGTAGGCTGTCACGTCGTAGGGCCGCTTGGGAGGGCCGCCGGGATAGAGATGCTCTTCGGGATACTGCTGCCGCTCCAGCAGCGCTTTGGCCCAACCGCTATACGGCTGTTGCATGGAGATGACGGCGCTCCCGTCCGCGGCCTTGCCGACCTCCACCATGCCGAAGCGCAGTGTCTCGATCAGCTTGCGCGTGGCAGCGGGATCGCGCTGCTCGGTCGGAATCACGAATCCCCAAGGATCGGAGCGCGCCACTTGCCGCTGCCCGATGCGGTAGAAGTTGCGCAGCAAATCCTCGCGATGCAGGGCGGCATTATAAAGGCACGATTCCCAAGCGATCAATTGATAATCCATGATGTCGCGCAGCCTCCAGGTGCCGCCGAGCCAGGGCTCGAGGTAATTCCAGGAGCGCTCGCGCGGGTTATATCCCAGTTCGGTCTGGAGGATCTGCTCCGGCTTCACTTCAATGGGGGAGGCCAGACGCGCGCTCGCCGATTCGGTGAGGAGTCGTATGCCCGCGTGAAAGCTCTGGTAGTGCCGCGAGGGCGCCCAAAAGTCATATGCGGCATGAATCGCGATGCCAGTTTTGCCGGCGGCGGTCAGGTCGGAAGCCATCGATGTGCCTATCATGTTGGTTTCCTGCATCAGAATCGGGTCGATATTGGGCTCGGTTGGATCGAGCCAGGGCGGCACGAACATGCGCGTGGCGAACGGCCCGCGCTGGTGCACGTCGTAGACAATCTCCGGATGCCAAACGTTGTGCAACTTCGAAACCGTCAGTTGCGTTTCCACCTGGGTGAACATGTACCAGTCGCGATTGTTGTCGTGACCGGTGTACTTCTGATACAGCTCCGGCGGCTCGGTGCCCTCGTATGGCGTGCCCAAGGTTTTGCGGTACCAGCGGGTCACGATATCGACGCCGTCCGGGTTCAGCGAAGGAACCAGGATGAGAATTGTGTCCTTCAGAATGGCGCGGAAGCGTGGCTTGTCCTCGGTCAGGATGCGGTAGGCGAACTCCACGGCGGTGTGCGTGGAGGCCAACTCAGTGGCGTGAATCGAGCAGGTGATCATCACTACTGCTTTTCCTTCGAGAAAGAGCTTCTCGGCCTCGGCGGGGCTGGTTTTGCGGGGATCGGCGAGCCGCTGCTGGATGTTGATGTAGCGATCCAGGTGCTGTAGCGTGTCCGGCTGAGCAATGATGGCGGCGAGGAAGGGGCGGCCTTCGGTGCTCTTGCCCAACTCTTCTACGCGAATGCGGTCGCTGGAACGGGCCAGTGCCTGAAAGTAGGAGACCACCTTGTCCCAATCGAGCACTGTGCGGTCGGCGCCGATAGGATGGCCGAAGTGGGATTGGGGGGTGGGAACAGCAGCCAGCGCACACCCGGCGAGGCACGCTATTGCGGCGAGGCGGACAATTTTCATGGCAGCACATCCAGCATTTGGTCGATCTCTTCCGGGCTGATATAGAAATGCGGAGAGGTTCGCACCCAGCCGGCTCGAGGCGCGGCGGAAATGCCACGGGCCCGCAGCCGGCGCACCAAGTCGCCGGCATCCTGCCCCGGCTTGCGGAAGCTCACGATGCCGGAGCCCGTTTCGGACGTGCGCTCCGCAGCTAGTTCGTAGCCCTTGGCTTGAACACCGGCCGCGATCCGTCCGGCTAATTCCGCGACGGCCGGCGCGATCCGCTCGATGCCGACCTCCAGCAGGAATTCGAGCGCTGCCCGCAAGCCGTAGCAGCCAATCGTGTTCAAAGTGCCGCATTCGTAACGGCCGGCATCGGGGCGCAGCGACATATCGCGCGAAGCGTAGTCTGCGTAATGCGCCACGTTGGTCCAGCCGAACTCGACGGGATCGACACGCTCCTGTAGTTCTCGATCGATGTACAGGATTCCGCAACCTTCCGGACCCAGCAGCCACTTATGTCCGTCGGCAGCCAGGGCGTGAATGGCACAGGCACGCACATCCAGCGGGAACGCGCCCAGGCCTTGAATGGCGTCCACCAGGAAGATGCAGCCATGACGGCGGCAGATCTCGCCGATTTCGCGAACCGGCGCGCGGTACCCGCTCAAGAACTGCACGAAGCTGATGGAGAGCAGGCGCGCGCCGCGGCATGCTTCGTCGATGCGGTCCAAGGGGTCCGTAACCGAAAGCCAGGTGACGGCCACGCCGCGCTGTTCCAGTTTTTTCCATGGAAACAAGTTCGCGGGAAACTCTTCGCGAAAGGCAACCATGCGATCGCCGGGTTTCCAGTCAAGCCCAATGGCGACCGTTGCAAGGCCCTCCGATGTATTTTTGACCAGTGCGATCTCGGACCGGCCGGCATTGATGAGTTTTGCCGCGGCTTGGCGGACGCCTTCGTATGTAGCCATCCATTGGTCATAGTGGAGGCTGCCGAACTCCAGGCAATCGTCCGCGAGCTTTTTCATGGCGTTAGCGGCAGGGCGGCAGAGCGGCGCCACGGCGGCATGATTCAGGTAGATCAGGTGTTCCCGCACCGGGAACTGGTGTGAGTACTGGCTCCAAAGAGGCACAGACTTTACATCGTTCTTACCGATTTCGACGGCCATTCCTCTTATAATAATTAGCTATGAAGACACGGGTGCGCTGGTTTTCGCTCCTGACCGTGTTTGCATTCTCCGCGACGATGCATGCGGAGGACAAAAAGAAAGATCCCAGCCAGATTGGCAACCGCGACGTCGGTAAGGGGATCAACTTCTACTCGCTGGAGAAGGAGATCGCGCTCGGCAAACAGTTGGCGGAGGAAGTCAAGCGGCAGTCCAAAATGGTAGACGATCCGCTGATCACGGAATACGTCAATCGCACGGGACAAAACCTGGTGCGGAACTCGGACGCCAAGGTGCCGTTTACTTTTCAAGTGATCGATGCGGACGCCCCCAACGCGTTCTCCTTGCCGGGTGGATTCGTTTTCGTCAACACCGGCCTTATCGAACTGGCCGAAGAAGAGGACGAACTAGCTGGAGCCGTGGCGCACGAGATCGCGCATGTGGCCGCGCGGCACTCAACGCGGCAGGCTACCAAATCGGAACTCGCCAACCTGGGCACCATTCCGCTAAGCGTGCTTTTGGGCGGCTGGGGCGGCTACGCCGTGCGGCAGGGCGCCAGCGTGGTGGTGCCGATGACTTTCCTGAGTTTCAGCCGGAGGGACGAATCGGAAGCGGATTATCTCGGCCTGCAGTACATGTATGCCGCGGGCTACGATCCTACGGGCGTGATCACCATCTTCGAAAAGCTGGACGCGCTGAACCGCCGCAAGCCGGGCACCGTGGGGCGGCTGCTCTCGACGCACCCGATGGATCGCGACCGCATTCAGAAAGCGCAAAAAGAGATTCAAGAAATCCTGCCGGCGCGCAACGAATATGTGGTCTCGACGTCGGAATATCAGGACATGCGTCAGCGAGTGATTGCGCGCGAAGGGCAGAAGAAAGCGGACCCGCAAGACAACCGGCCGACGTTGATGAGACCGACGGCCGGGCACGAGAATTAAGCCAGCGCTCCCTTACGGTCGCGGCTCAGAAACGCAGGCCCGTTCTACTTGCTCACGAATTTCCACGCCATGCCCAGCAAGCTGCGCAGGGCGTCCGGATGAATGCGCGAAAGTCTCACCAGAACGCTCGGATAATTTCGATAATGATCCGTGATGTAGTAAACGTCCGGATCGGAAGCGATCAGTTCCGCGCGATCATCAAATCCGATCCGCACCGCCAAAGAACCGGGTTCAGCCGACTTGTTAATCGCGGGGCAAGCCAACAGCTTGCCGCGGACTTTAAGCGCCGGCACACCATATGCGGTGCTTTCCTCCACACCGGGCAGCGTCCGGGCCATTTCCCGGACGGCATCGAACCCCAGTAACGTTTTGGGCATAGACATTCCTTCAGGAAGCGACGCCGGCGGCGCGGCACAACTCGATCAATTCTTCCTGCGCTCCCTCGGGATCGGGGGCTTTCTCGGGAGGAATCCACTCCAATGGCGATCCGGCAGCGATGAGTTGGCGCGCCACTCCGGGATAGTCTGTTCCAATTTGGTATGGGTTCTGAGCCCATCCATGGGATGCCCACAGTAGCGGCATGCCAGAGAACATGCCATCCAGAGCGTTGACGTTGGCTCCGTAGGCGAGCAGCACGCGCACCGCTTCGGCGCGGCCAGCCATGGCAGCGCGATGTAAGGCTGTAACGCCGTCGCGATCCTTCACATTCGGGTCGAAACCACAGGCGAGCATCGTTTCGAGAATAGCCGCATCCCCGCGCTCGGCCGGCACGTGCGTCAGAAGATGATGCTCGGGGCGAAGCTCGTTGGTCAAATTCGAGTGCGCGCGAAGCAGTTCGTCCGCACGCGCCCGGTCCCCGCTGGTACAGGCTGCGATGAATTGTTCCAGTGGCGAGAGTTCATCGTTAGCGCCGTGGGCCAGCAGCCACGCCGCTACCTCCTGGTTACCGTGCAGCGCGGCGATGGTGTGCGCGGTGCGGCCGTCGGCCCGCCGCTGATGGATGTCCGCGCCGTGGTGCACGAGCAGTTCGATCATGGGGACATCCCACCGCTCGGCGGCGATGTGGAGCGGCGCGTCGCCCGGTTCACTCCACGCAAGGTTGGGGTCCGCGCCATGCTCCAGCAGCCAGCGCACGCCGGCGGAGCGCTCGGGCGTGTTGGCGGCCCAACCCAGGATGTACCGGAGCGGCGGCACTCCGCCAGGGATGCCGTTGACGTTTACGCCAAAGCGGTGCAGCAATTCCAGGGCGGGAAGATTTCCCTGCCCGGCGGTGATGTGCGTGGAAACGCCGTCGGTCGGGTTCGCTCCGGCTTCGAGCAGGGCCTCGGCAAGCGGCAAGTGTCCAACGGCGCAGAGCGCTCCCCAGAGCGCGGTCCGCGGAAGCTCGCGATGCCAGTTCCAATGATATTCGGCATTGGGATTAGCGCCCCGCGCCAGTAAGGCTCGGGCCGCCGCGACCAGGCCGGACGCGTGTTCCGGCGACCCGTGGTGCAGGGACGTGTGACAGACATAAAGAAGTGGTTCCCAATTCTGGATTCCGCCCGGCTGCCTGGCTGCGTCCGGCTTCTTCCGCAGCCGTGCTTCCACCGCTTCGGCATCACCGAGTACCAGTTCGGTATACAGATTGTCATGAGCGATGGCGGGATATCGCTCCAGCAATCGAAGCGCGCGTGCCGGTGCTGCTCCGGTGGCGCAGCGCAGGAATTCTTCGACCGCTGCGGCAAACGATAGCGAACGGTCCTGGACGTGTTCGCGCAACTCGTTCCAGGATTTGAATCCATATTCGCGGGCAATCACCGATTGGGCGTCGTGCAAGGCAAGAGTGGCGGCGCGGAACTCGGCGGGCGAGAGCCGCGCGAGCGCCGCCAGTACTTGAAACCGCTGGAGCGCGGCCGGTTCCTTGGCCTGCGCGGCGTGAAGCAAGGATTTGGCTTGTTTCTTGAGCTGCTCGAGATTGGCACGCTCAGGTAACGGCTGCGACGTCATGACGACCTCCATGCTGAAACCCGCGGTTCGCAATCGGGCAGCACGTGGTCAATGGACGTGCAGAAAATATCACGAAGACAGTGGGCTTAGCCCTTCGCGCGAACCCGCCGGCGCCTGCAGCGCACGATTACGATTGAACACGAAAACAGCGGGGGCTGTCAAGACCACAGGAGCAGCACGCAGAACAGATAGCGAAATGAAAAATAATTCCGGCGTTACTACTTCGGTATTACACTTGATGCTTGGCGAAATTCTGGCTCTTCTGCGCGTGGCCGGCAGCCATTTTTCTTCTGAGCGGCTGTCACAAAATCGTAAAGGTTAAGACCATCTGCCTGAAGACGGATATCGTGCAGGCGGCGAACCAGAATCAGCCTGTCGCAGTGGACGTGCTGCTGGTGCGGGACAAGGAACTGGTTAAGAAACTCATGACCCTAACCGCGGCAGACTGGTTCGACAAGCGGGCGCAGTTTACACGCGATTATCCCAACCCTAAGGAATTGATCGTGTATCATCGCGAATGGGTGCCGGGACAGGTGATCCCGTGCTCCAGTATTGCGCTGAGTCCCATGCCGCGGGCGACGATTCTGTTCGCGAATTATTTTACCAAGGGCGATCATCGCGCGCGGCTAGTGAACGGAAAGAGCGCGGCAATTCACCTGATGGACGATGATTTCGAAGTGATGCCCACGGCGGATTGCAACCGGACCACGTGCCCCACGGAAACGCAATGAGGCCGAGCGTCCCATGAAAGCCCAAGACATACCAGAAGCCATACAGTGGCACGAGGGAATGCTGCTGACCCCTGAGCATTTCCAGCAGATGAATTCGCGGCAGGAGATGCTGGCGGGCTATGGGCTATCGTGCTTGCCGTATCAGTGGGGCGTGCGAAGTTTCGCGTGGGACGCCAACCTGCTGGCCAGCGGACTGCTGAGCGTGACGGAGCTGGAAGCCGTCCTGCCGGATGGGCTGGTGGCCAGCCTGGCAAGTCCCGGCGATTTGAAGCTGGAGTTGAAACCGTGCGCCGAACAGATGAAGCAGGAAGCCGTGCCGGTGTGCCTGGTGGTTCCGGCGCGCAAGAGCGTGACGGCGGAAGGGGACCTGGAGCGCTACGAATCTCTACCCGCGACACCGCTCGAGGAAGGAGATGACGCGGCGGCGGACGCGAGCGCGATTCCACGGTTGCGCCCGCGGTTGAGCTTACTGCCGGGGCCGATTCCGCCCAAGTATGTCGGTTTCCCGCTGCTGCGCGTGCGGTACGAGAACGAAGTGTTCACGGCGTCACCGGATCATCCGGTGCTTTCGGTGCCGGCGTCCTCACGGCTGGGGAATCTGTGTTCGCTGGTGGCACGCCACATCCGTGAGAAGGCGCTGTATGTGGCAGACCGCGCGCGCGCCGGCGGAAACGGCACGGGAGCGCAGCCGGAACTGGAAGCCAAACGCCTGATCCACAGCCTGGTGGGCGCGCTGCCGGCTTTCGAGGCGGCACTATACACGGGCGAGAGCCATCCTTACGCGCTGTATCTGGCATTGTGCGCGCTGGCAGGGAGCGTGGCGGGAGTCGGGCTGAGCCTGGTGCCGCCGGTATTCGCGCCCTACAACCACAACAATCCGTATCAATCGTTCGAAGAGGTGCGGGCCTATATCTTTCAAGTCATCGCCGAGGGCATTTCGGAAACTTGGTTTACCTACCGGTTTCAGCGCGAGGGCGACTATTTCGTGCTGCCGGCCAAATCGGGTTGGGGAGACGCGCTCGTGGCGGGAAAGAGAGTGGCGAAGGCGTCGCTGGTGCTGGGTCTGCGAGGGCCCTCCGGCTCGACGGAGAAAGAGATGCTTGCCTGGGGGAACAGTTGCGTAGTGGGCAGTCGGGGCGCGGTTCCGTCACTGGTGACGAGGCGCATTCTGGGGGCGGCGCGGCAGCACGTCGAGGCCGCCGACGATCTGATCCCCGGCAAGGGGCTGCTACTGTTCGAACTGGAAACGGATCCGGAGTATATTCGACTGGACGAAGATCTGCAGGTGTTCGACCGGCGGCCCGACGCCATGCTGCCCGCGGATGTGCTGCTGTTCGTAAGGAAGCCGGGACGATAGCGCGATTAGACCGCAGAGGCGCCGAGACGCAGAGTTGTGGCTGGCTAAAGTGCTTTGCGAGCGGAGCGGGTGCGCGCAGAGGGGGCAGAGGGAACTGAGTGCTCATTACGCCTCGCAGTGCCGCGCCCTGAAATACAGTTAACGCTTCTGTTCGCCGCGGGGGAACGCCCGTAGTGCGTTCACCCGATTTTTGCGATATTTTATAGAATCCTCAGGTTTCGGTATATTACATTTCCGGGCATCACATGAACGTTGCCGACATACGCGATCTATCCTTCGTCTCGCAATTCCAGGATTTCTATTCCGAAGTGATCCGGGTGCGGCGGCTGGCGGAGACCGGCATCAGCGTGGTGGAAGCTGCGCCGGATGCGGGCACGCCAGGCGATCAGCAGGCAGTCTATATACAGGCGCGGCTGGCGGGGCTGATGGAGCGGCAATCGCTGTTTGCCGGGCGCGGTGTGGGCGAAATCGGGTTTGGGCTATATCGCGAAGTCCAATACGTGATGGCCGCGCTGGCCGATGAAACCTTTCTGCGGTTGGACTGGCCCGGCCGAAGTTATTGGAATACGCATCTGCTCGAAACGCAGTTATTTGATTCGCACAACGCCGGCGAGGAATTCTTTTTCCGCCTGGACCGCCTTCTCGACCAGCCGGAACGTTCGTACACAGACATTTATGCGGTTTATCTAATGGCGCTCTCGCTCGGTTTTCGGGGGAGGTTTTGGGGCCTGGACGACGCGGGGCGCATTGAAGCATACCGGCGCCGCCTGTTCGTGCGGATCTACCGCCGGCGCCCGGAACTTTTCGGCGGAGAGGCGCATCTGTTTCCGGAATGCTACGGCCACACGCTGAATGAAGGCGTGGCGCGGAAACTACCTTCACCGAGCCGGTGGTTTCTGGCACTGGCAACGGCGGTGGTTCTCTGGTTGGGTATCTCGCAACTGGTATGGCACGGGTTAACGAACGACCTTCTGGCTAACATCGCGCGGATTCAGAACTCCAACGGAGCGGGGGCGCGATGAGCCCTCAGGGCAGCACGTTTCCAACGGGCATTATGCTGCTCGTGGTGCTGGTGCTGATCCTGGTGCTAGCGATTCTGCTGGCCATCACTTTGCATCGGGCTCGCAAGAAGGCGGCAGCGCTGCCGGCCACGAGCGGGAATGCGGATGCTGAGCGGCCGCTATCGCAACGGCTTTCCGGCAAAGGAATGCTCCTGTCGTTCTCGCGCGGGCTGTCCTATCTAAAACAGCGGGCAGCGGGCCGGGATTACCGGTATGAGGTGCCATGGCTGCTGATGCTGGGAGCGCGCGAGGCCGGGACGACTACGGTGCTGGCGAATGCCGGCGGCAGCGCGCCCATGTCGCGGGAGGGCGGGCACACATTCGGCGTGCCGGGCGGTCCGGAATGGTGGTTCTACGAGCGCGGGCTGGTGATCAATGCGCCGGGCGATACGGTGCGGCGCGCGGACGGCCGCACTTCCGATCAAATGGGCTGGTTTGCGCTGCTGCAGTTGCTAGTGCGGCGGCGGGCACGGCGGCCGCTGGATGCCGTAGTCCTGACCATCAGCGCGGAAGAGTTGTTGGAAACTCCGAACGCGCCGGCATCCACCGATCTCACGACGCGCGCGGACGTCCTTTGCCAGAAGCTCTCGGAACTGCGGCGCGCAGCTTCCATGCGGCTGCCAGTATACGTGCTAGTGACGAAATGTGACCTGGTTCCGGGGTTTTCCAGCTTTGCGGGGGAATTGCCGCGGGAGTTGCACGGCGAGATCTTCGGCTGGTCGAATCCCTACCCGCTCGAAGCGGCCTTTTCGCCGGACTGGGTGGACGAGTGCTGCCGGGAGATGCACCGACGGATCGTGGAACAGCAAATGGAAATCTTCGTGGAACGGAATCAATTGGAGGAGCCCGACGGAGTTTTCCTGTTTCCGGCCCAATTTGAGACGCTGCACGGGCCCTTGCGTCAATACCTGGCTTACCTTTTCCATTCCACTGCATACCAGGAGTCGTATTATTTTCGGGGGATTTATTTCTGTGGGGACGTAGCCGCCGCAACCGTGCGCGAGGCAGCACCTGTGAGCGCGATGGCAATGGCCGCGGTTTCCGGCGGCGGGCCGGTAGGGACCGCATTTGAGGAAACCAGCGTGGTTCCGGCGGCGCCTGCGATCACGATGCTGCGCGAAAGCCGTCAGGACCGCGAACGGCGGCCGATATTCCTGCATGATCTCTTTGAACGCAAGATCTTTCCGGAATCGGTGCTGGCGCGGCCATTATCGGTCATCGACATGTCGCGCAACCGGACGGTATTGACGGCGCAGATCCTCACCTTGGCGTTCGTGCTGGTTATGGGGACGGGACTGCTGGTCAAGTCGCTCCGCTTTTCGAGCTTGAAGCATCAGTATCTAGGCCCGTTGTTCCAAACGCTCGCGGACGATTTAAACAAGAGCGATTTACGCAAGGCGCGGCTGGGACGGGAGACGGCGGCGGAACGGGATGCCCGGCTACTCCGCTCGTCGCGGGATGCGAGTAACGTGCTGCGCAGCATCGGACTGTTTTCCGAGAGGCGGCTGCGGTCGATTTTCTTCCCCGCCTCGTGGGACGGAGCGGCCGACCGGGACATGCAGAGGGCCCTGGCGAAGGCGTTCGGCACGATCGTGCTGGACGGGTTCCGAGTGGATTTGACGCTGCGGCTGGCGGGCCTGATTCAAGCTACGACGCCGCACACGCTCGACAGCCCGAGCAGCAATGGCAGCGATGACACGGTGAGCGTCGGGAAGCCGGCGACTCTGCGGGTTTTCGATTCCTTCACGAACGTGCCGGAATACCAGGCATGGGGACAGTACATCACGGGATTGCGAGAGCTGGAAGAGAACATCGGGCGATACAACCGCATCGCAGCGGCGGGGGCCGGCAACAGCAACGACTTCCAAGGCCTTCTGAAGTACCTGCAACTGGAAACCGATCTGCCGCCGGACTTCGATTTCAACGACCCGTATCTGGAGGAAATGCTGAGGGAGGCTACCAATCAGCAGTTTCCGTTTCACAATCCCGACGACCAAGTGGTGGATGACGACGACGCGGTGAAGCACGCGCACGAGCTGATCGAGGGATTTTTCACGACCTGGTTCGGGCCGGGCAACCGCTTGGGATTCGACGTGGATCAGATGACAAGCAATATCGACCGGATTCCATCGCGCGGCGGAGACGTGCAGTACCAAGTGCTGAAAGATATTGCCGACAGCATCAGCCGCGTTTCGGAAGACCTGGAGAATCCGGCATTCGACTGGCTCAACGGTGACGATTTCGATCTGGCCCAATTTCCGGCGTTCAATCAACCAATTAACGACCTTGAGTATCTCACAAATCTCCCATTCCCCAACGAAATCAACGATCACGGCAAGAGCGGGTACCGTCGGTTTACAACGGAGTTAGCGCGGAAATCGACGCGGCTGACGGGGCAGGTGCTGACCGTGGACCAAGTCCCAGTGCAGGTCACAAGCTCGGTAGCGGCGCTGCAGGCGAATCTGCGCATTCTGCTCGACCAGGTGTTCGTGGCGCGTGAACCCGGTCCAGTACAGCGATTGGACGCGGGAAAGGCGATATGGGACCGGAACACACTGCTGGAAGCGGACAAACTGTTCGATGCTTATGACCGATACACGAAGGGCGCCTTGCGCACGGCGCCTCCGGTAATTCGCGACGCGTTGCAGCGCGTGGCGCTGGGGCGACTGCAGGATAACGCCCTGGATTATGTGGGCGAAGCGCAAAATGCGGTGCCACCGGGATCGCCGGAAGGAACCGACACACAGAGCTTCACGCAATCGCTGGATGTGCTGCAGCGCCTGCTGAGCGGCTTTGGAAAGTTTCAAGATCCGGCGGCAGCGCGGAGTTTCACGTCGGTGTTGACCAGCCAGGCGGGCCATATGTTGCTGGTGCTGCAGCAGGACCTGAACAGCCGCAACCTGTATTCTGTGCGCGACCAGAACTTCGATTGGTGGGAGGGGGAGAAACCGCTTTCGCTGGCGGCGTACGACGTACGCAGTGCGGACGATTTGAAGGATTACACGGACCGCCAGCGGGACCAAGTCACTATGCTGGCGCAGCAGGCGGATCCGGTGGCGAAGTTCCTGCAGCCGCGCGCGGCGGGCTTGGGAACTCAGGAAGCGCGGGCTCTGGCATTCTGGCAGGGAACTCTACAGGAATTGAAGAAATATACGGATAAAGCGCCGGGAAATTCTGTGCAGCTTCTGGAAGATTTCGTGCGGACGGGCATGGATAAGGTCGCGCCGGACGGTTCCTGCCAGGACAGCACGCGCGACCCGGCGGGCCGTTCGGATTATTTCCTGACGCGGCGGGCCGCACTGCGGACGGGAGCGCTGGCACGGTGCCGCGTCCTGGCGCAACGGGCTTACACGACGCAGATTGCCGCGACCTTTAATCGCAGGCTGGCGGGGCGTTTTCCCTTTTCGACCACGCCGCCGCAGAATGCGCTGCAGGAGGCCGATCCGGCGGGCGTGGCCGAGTTTTACGGCAAGTTCGATCAGTATGGCAAGATCGCGGCGGACACCCTGAATCAAACGGTACCGGCGGGGAAGGCGCGCGACGCGGCACTCGGGTTTTTATCGCAAATTACCGCGATCCGGCCGGTGTTCGCGGCATTTCTAATGAGCGCCGAAAAAAATCCAGCACCGGCGTTCGACTTCGTGGTGAATTTCCGGGTAAATCGCAATCACGAGATTGAGGGAAACCAGATCGCAGACTGGGGACTGGAGGTAGGCCAGCAGAGTTTCCAGCCGAGAGCCAAGGAGAACACAGGGCACTGGAAGCTGGGCGATCCCATCCGGCTGTCGCTGCGCTTTGCAGACGATTCGCCATCGGTTCCGGCGACGGATAACAACCAGCCGGCGATGAACGTGAAGGGCAGGCTGGCGACGTATGAGTATACGGGCGCATGGTCGCTTTTCCGCCTGCTGCTGGAACATAAGCCGGCGCAGGGCGAGTTCGGGGGCGGACCGGACCCGTCGCCGCAGACGTTAAGCTTCTACGTTCCGACCACGCTGGACCGCACCCTGCCGCAGCGGAAGGATGCAACTACGGCTGGACAGGTTCGCGTCTATTTGCAAATCACGGTAGTGCCGCCGGGCGGAAAAGATGGAGTGCTGGTGTCCCTGCCGTTTCCGGCACAGGCGCCGGACGTGGGGGGGAATTAGGATGCACATCTACCGCTCCCTGGCGGTCGCGGCTCAGCAACGCTTGGCTACCGAGCCGCGACCGCGAGGGGGCGGAACCGTAATTTGCAAGGAAGGAGTTTGAGATGGAAGCTACGGCCGTATTGCTTCAGCGCAGGCTGGAGGGATTGCTCGTCCCCATATCGCCGGAACATCCGTCGGGAGAATCCCTGCGCTATGAAGGCTCGTATGACCGCATCGGGGAGGCACGGCGCGAGGATGATGCCACGCTGACGCAGGGAGTCTGGAAGAGCGCGATCAAACGGGCGGACTGGACGGAAGTGGAAAAGCTCTGCGTGGAGGCCTTGCAGAAACGCACCAAGGACCTGCAGATTGCGGGGTGGTTGCTGGAGGCGTGGCTGCACCTCTACCGTTTTGATGGCGTACGCGAAGGGCTGGAATTGCTCCGCGAGATGGTAGAGCGGTTCTGGGATAGTCTGCACCCGGTCATCAAAGATGACGACGTGGAGTATCGGGTAGCGCCGATCAACTGGATCAACGAGAAGCTGTCCGTCCAATTGAAGCTCCTGCCGGTCACTCATCCGGAAGGCGAGGATGTTCCAGCTTACGCATGGTCAGATTGGGAAAATGCCTGCCGGACGGAAGTCAGCGACCCCAAGCTGCGGTCCGCGACCCCGAGCAAATCGCCGGCAAAGCTGACGCCGGCGGAGTTTCATCAGAGCGTGGTCTTCACGTCGACGGAGTTTTTCGTGGGGCTGGCAACGGAACTGGAGCAGGCGATGGAAGCATGCGGAATGCTGGAATCGTCGCTCGATCGGCTTTGCGGTAAGCAAGCTCCGAGCCTGCGGCAGTTCTGGGGCGTGCTGGATGCCATCCATGGATACGTCCTCAGCATCCTGGAACAGCGCCAGCCCGAGGAAGCCCATGCGCTGCTGGCGCCACAACCGGAGATGCCGGATGCGCCGGAGCCCGCGCTAACGGGACCGGTGTTCGGGGCAGGGCCAATTACCAGCCGGGATGAAGCGTATCGCCGCCTGGCGGAAGCTGCCGAATATCTGGCGCGCGTCGAGCCACACAGCCCCGCGCCTTACCTGGTGCGGCGCGCCATTCAATGGGGGAGCTTGAGTTTACCCCAGTTATTACCGGAGTTGGTTCGAAATCAAACAGAGTTAGCGGAGATTTTCCGTTTGTTACAGCTCGGTGAGCAAAGTAAATCGGAAAAGTAGCTAAAAATGCGCAGATTTGTAGTAAGATTTAAGGCCCGACAATAAGGAGACTTCGGATCATGCCTGAAAGCATCCAGCATAAACTCGATCGGATTCGCCCGCCCAGAGTCCAGATTACTTACGACGTGGAAATTGGCGGCGCGATCCAGAAGAAAGAATTACCCCTGGTAGTCGGCATTTTAGCCGATCTCTCGGGAAAACCCGACACCCCCCTACCCAAACTCAAAGACCGCAAATTCGTGGAAATCGACCGTGACAACTTCAACGATATTTTGAAAGCCACGGCGCCCCGAGTGGCCCTGCGGGTCGATAACAAACTGGCCAATGACGGGAGCAAGCTCAACGTGGAGCTGCGCTTCAAACACATGGACGACTTCACCCCGCTGGAGATTGTGAAGCAGGTGAAGCCATTGCACGCGCTGCTGGAAGCGCGCGGGCGGTTGAACGATCTGCTGGCCAAGTTGGATGGCAACGACGAACTGGATGCCACGCTGCAGAAGATCGTGCAAGATACCGAAGGACTGAAGCAGATCAAGGCTGCCGCGGATGCCCAAGCAGCGAAGAGCCCGGACGGAGGACAAAATGCCTGACGAGAACAAGCCCGAAACCCCTGCCGGCGGCGGTTCCACGACTACTCTGAGCCTGCTCGACCAGGTCGTGCAGCAAGGCCGGATGGCGAAAGATCCTTCCCAGCAGCCCTACGCGCGGGATCTCGTCCGCGAATTCGTCGGCCAAGTACTCGACCAGAGCATGAAGGTGTCGGCCGACACGGTGGCTTCCATCAACGACCGGATCGCGCAGATCGATCAACTCATCAGCGATCAGCTCAACGAGATCATGCATGACCCGGAGTTTCAGAAACTGGAAGCCGCTTGGCGCGGGCTGAATTACCTGGTGATGAATACCGAAACGGGCACCATGCTGAAGCTGCGCCTGCTCAATTTGACCAAGCAGGAACTGCTCACCGACATGGAGAAGGCCACCGAGTTCGACCAAAGCGTGATGTTTAAGCGCATCTATGAGGATGAGTACGGCACTTTCGGGGGCCATCCCTATAGCTGCCTCGTTGGCGATTTCGAGTTCGGCAGGCATCCGCAGGACATTTCGATCCTGGAGAAGATGTCGCAGGTGGCCGCGGCGGCGCACGCGCCATTTATCGCATTGGCTAGCCCAAAGTTGTTCGATTGGGAGAGCTTCACCGAACTAGGGACGCCGCGCGATTTGGCCAAAGGGTTCGAGTCGCTGGAACTGATCAAGTGGACCTCCTTCCGCAACTCGGAAGATTCCCGCTATGTGGCTTTGACCATGCCGCACGTGCTCATGCGCCTGCCGTATGGCGCGAAGACCGTGCCGGTGGAAGGCTTCGCGTTTGAGGAAGATGTTACCGGAAAAGATCATTCCAAGTACCTGTGGGGCAACTCCGCTTACGTGCTGGCCCAGCGCATTACCAACGCCTTCGCGCAATACCGCTGGTGCGCCGCGATCCGCGGAGTGGAAGGCGGGGGCATTGTAGAAGGGCTGCCGGCCCATACCTTCAAAACCGATGAAGGCGATATCGCGCTGAAATGTCCGACGGAGATTGCGATCACGGACCGGCGCGAGAAAGAGCTGAACGATCTCGGGTTTATCGCACTGTGCCACTGCAAGGGGACCGATTACGCGGCTTTCTTCGGCGGCCAGACGACGAACAGGCCCAAGCTCTACGACACCAACGACGCCAATGCTAACGCCCGGATTTCGAGCATGCTGCCGTACATGCTGGCGGCGTCGCGGTTCGCGCATTACATCAAAGTGATTATGCGCGATAAGATCGGTAGCTTCATGAGCCGGGATAACGTGTCCACCTATTTGAACCGTTGGATCGCCGGCTATGTTCTGTTGGATGATGAAGCGTCGCAGGGCGTCAAGGCGGCATTTCCACTGCGCGAGGCGCGCGTCGATGTGACGGACGTGCCGGGCAAGCCAGGCTGTTATAAAGCCGTGGCTTATCTGCGGCCGCATTTTCAGCTCGACGAGTTGACGGTATCGATTCGCTTAGTCGCGGAGCTACCGCCGCCGGCTGCATAGTATATGGATTTTGAACTACTGGCGTGTATTCCGAACTGTGGCGCGACCGCTCCCCTGCGGCCGCGGCTCGGTTCCGTTGGCGTTTCGGAGCCGCCAGGATAGGAACATCAATTTTGGAGGACGAAAACATTTATGGATATCTTGATTTTAGATTGCGGCAGCGACATCAAAGGCGAAAGCAAGCTGACGGACTACGCGGAGAAGATCGAACTCCTCTCGTACAGTCACGGAGTAGCGCAACAAATCACCGGCGACCAGAGCAATACCAAACGTACGTCGGGTAAGCCCAATCACCAGGACTTCACGGTAACGAAGTATGTCGACTTAGCCAGTTGCAAATTGATCGATTACTGCAATCAGGCTAAGCCAATTTCTTCCGTGACTGTAACTGTCGGCCAGAACGACAACGGGACCGTGATCAAGTACTTCACATACGTGTTCACGAATGCCCTGATCTCCTCCGTGTCGGTGGGCGGCGGCGGTGGCGGCAAGCCGCAGGAGACGGTAACCTTCAACTACACCAAGATGACTTGGACTTACAACGCGCAGAAGGAGGAAGCCGGCGCCAGCGGGAATAACTCGGCGATTTGGGATCTTTCGACCAACAAGAACACGTAAGGTGCGAGAGCCCAAGCAACCCAAACCGATCGCGGGCGCTCGGATTCCGTTATTCGAGCGCCTGGTCGATCAGGACCTTCAGCAGGCCAGCGAACCGAATCCTTTACGTGTGCACCACCGCGAGGAGTTGCGCGAATCGGTGCGGCGAGAGGTGGCGCGGTTATTAAACACGCGCTGCCCGGTCCGTGAGGACCGCAACGGGTCGGTGATCGATTATGGCCTTCCGGACTTTTCCTGGATGACCGCGGCGAGCGGAGACGACCGGCGGCAACTGGCCGAGACCATTGCCCGCAAGGTAACGGCCTACGAGCCGCGGCTGCGACAGGTGCGGGTGGCCCTCGAACGCGATCCGGAGGATCCGCGCGCACTCATCGGGACTATCGAAGGTGTGTTAGTGGTCGAGACCATACAAGAGCCGGTCTCGTTCCCGCTGCTGCTGCATAACAAGACCGGTAAGGCGAGGCTGGCGCCGGCAGCCGCTTCCCATGGCAGTTAAGGACCAGGAGGAACTCCTCCGGTATTACAACAGTGAGCTTACCTACCTACGACGCATGGGCCGCGCGTTCGCGGCGCACTATCCGAAAGTCGCGGAGCGCCTGGAACTGGCGGCGGGCCATTCGCCGGATCCGCATGTCGAGCGGCTGATCGAGTCGTTCGCTTTTCTCACCGCACGGATTCAACGGCAGATCGATTCCGAATTCCCGCAGATCAGCACCGCGCTACTCGGTGTCCTGTACCCGCACCTGGTGAATCCCGTGCCGCCGATGGCCATTGCGCGCTTCGATGTGGACCCCGACCAGGGCAAGCTCACGACGGCGCATGTCATTCCGCGCCACACGAGCCTCTTCGCGCAGACGGCGGACGGGTTGACGTGCCGGTTCCGCACCAGCTACCCGGTGCATCTCTGGCCATTCGAAGTAGAGCGCGCCAGCTTCGAATCGGTTGACCAATTCGATTTTCTGAACCAGGCGCCGCAGGTGGCCACGGTTTTGCGGCTCCGGCTGGCGCCGCGCGGGGTTGCGCTGCCGGAAATGACCTTGGGGAAGCTGCGCTTCTACCTGCGCGGCGATTCCGGGCTGGTGAACGCTCTGTACGAACTGCTGTTCTGCCACACCTGGCGCGTGGCTGTGCTACCCGAGGGGGCCGCGGCGCCGGTCTACCTGCCGGATAACGCGATCCTCCCGGTGGGATTTGCGGCGGACGAAGACGTCATTCCATATCCCGAGCACGCGCATCCAGCCTACCGGCTGCTGCAGGAATATTTTCTGTTCCCGCAGAAATATCACTTTTTCGATCTCGACCATTTGCACCGGCACCATTCGCAGGAAAAGCTGGACGTGCTGATTCTGCTGGACCAGATGCCGCGAGAGCGCCTGGTGGTGGACCGGGAGACGTTCTGCCTGGGATGTACTCCGGTGGCGAACCTTTTCCGCAAGACCAGCGAACCCATTCGGCTGGATCACACGCAGCTCGAATACCGCCTGATTCCCGACATGCGGCGCGAGCGCACACACGAGATTCATTCGATCCTTTCGGTTTCGGCTTCGTCGAACGCGCTGGAGGAGACGGCGCGGATCAATCCGTTCTTCTCGTTCCAGCACCGCCGCGACGGCAAATCCCAGACGGCCTTCTGGCACGCGCGGCGCCTGGAAACGGGGCGCGAGGACCTGCCGGGGACGGACGTCCATCTCTCGTTTCTAGACTTGGACTTCAACCCGGCGTTGCCGCCACAGCAAACAGTCTACGCGCACATGCTTTGCACCAACCGCGACCTGGCCACGCAATTAAGCGCCGGGACCCGGCTGCAAATCGAAAATGCTGCTCCGCTGAACCGCATCTCCTGCATCGAGAAGCCCACGGGTCCGGCGTATCCACCGCTGGAAGGGGCCTCCCTATGGGCGCTGATCTCCAATCTCTCGCTGAATTATCTATCGCTATCCGGCGGGAAGGAGGCACTGGAGGCGCTACGCGAGATTTTGCGGTTGTACAGTTTTTCGGACGCGCCGGCGACGCACAAGCAGGTGCAAGGTATTCGCCAGATGTCCTGCCGGCGGGTAGTGCGGCGCGTGGGACACACGGACTGGCGCGGCTTCTGTTCGGGCACGGAGATCACGCTGGAATTCGACGAAGACCTGTACGCCGGCAGCGGCGCGTTTCTGCTGGGCGCTGTACTGCGCCAGTTCTTTGCGCTGTATGCTTCTGTCAACTCATTTACGCAGCTCGTGATGACGCGTACCGCGCAGCGCGAAGGCGAATGGAAGCGCTGGCCTCCATTGGCGGGTTATCAGCCGGTAATATAGACCACATGGGGCGCATGGCACCACCTCCCGTATATCAGCCGCAGCCGCCTAAAGTGATGGCTCCGCCGAAACTGTACGTGGTGCAAGCGCGCTTCGCCAGCGGGCAACCGAAAATTTACCCCAACTTGAACGCATCGGCGGCAATTCCGGTGGAGCGCTCCGAGATCTTTCAACTGCACTCGTTCTTCGACAATTACCGGATTACGCGCGGCAAGCAGCACGGCCAACTGGTAGCCAACTCGAAATACATCTTCTGCCGCATGATGGATGGCGGCATGCTGCTGCATCCTACTTATCGCCATCCGGCGATCGCCAGCGGCAAACCCGTGATGTACGCCGGAGAAGTCTATTTCAATAACGGAAAGCTGGAGTGGTGGAGTAACGGTTCGGGCAACTACCGGCCGGATGCCGACCATGCGGCTCAGGCGGAATTACCGATGGACCGCTTTTACACTTACGAGGACGTGCTGCGCGGGCGGCACAAGGAGAGGAGCGCTCGCGCTGGCCGCGAAGGCGAGCGTTCTTTCGAGTACAATGTTCCGTAGTTGTGACAGGCGTGCGCCTGTAGCCCAGGAGGGGTTTATGCCAGCAGAACGGGCAATCGGGGTTCAGGGCATCTTCCTGCGAGGGGCTGCACCAGGCAATAGCACGAGTAAAACACTGCAGCCCAAAGGCGCCGTGCAGCGGCGGCCGGGCATGGAAGCTTTTCCCGTCGAGTTGCGGCCCAAATCGGGTGGCTGGCCCTTGCCGCGCGACGTGCAACAAAAGATGGAAAAGGCGCTGGGCGCGAGCTTCTCCGACGTGCGCGTCCACGTAGGACCGGAGGCGGCGTCGATCGGGGCGATCGCGTTTACCTGGGGCTCCGACATTCATTTCGCGCCTGGGCAATACAACCCGCACACGCCTCACGGGCAGTTCCTGCTGGGGCATGAGCTGACGCATGTGGTGCAGCAGCGCGCCGGCCGCGTAGCCAACCCGTTTGGTTCGGGAGTAGCAGTGGTGCAGGATCACGCGCTCGAAGCGGAAGCCGACCGGTTGGGCCGGATGGCAGCCGCCGGTGGAGAGGCGCATATGACGGCGGCGGGCCACAGTACCCGCGGCACAGCCGGTGTCATTAACCAGAAGCCGGCGCCCGCTCCGCATTATGCGATGCGTCCTGCGATGCGCACCGGGTCGGGCTGGGAGATCCGCGCGGCCGCGGCAGGGCGCCCGGAAGCGGTGGGCTCAGTCCGGCTGACGCCATCTAAGGACGGAGTCATGATCTCCGATTTGGAAGTGGCTCCCGACCACCGCCGGCACGGTGTGGCCAAAGAGTTGGTGCAGGCGGCCATGCGCACGGCCCGCACGCAGGGCTATTCGGTAGCCCAACTGGAAGCGCGGCCCAGCCCGGGCGCCGGAATCACGCCGGCGGCGCTCGTCTCCATGTACCAGCGCCTCGGCTTCCGCCGGTCGGGCCAAAGCCGGCGCGGGAACCCAGTGATGGAGCGGAGAACGTAGTGGAACGACCGCTCCATTGCGGTCGCGGCTCTGTAGCGTGACGGCATTCGGCTGGAAAGGGGAACAATCGGTCGCGGAATGGCTCTTCGCGGAGCCATGGCGCTTCGATTTCTTTCAGGCTGTGCGGCTGCTCGAAGCTTTGCGGCCTGGGGCTCTCTCACCGGGGCACGGCGCCGAACCCGAAAAGGAGGCAGTGCGGTTCCGTTCGCGCGTGGGGCTGGATTTTCCGGCCAGCGAAGTACAGCAGATTGTTCCCTCTCCCGAACCCGGCGCTTCGCCGGAAATGACCGTGAACTTCATGGGCTTGGCCGGCGCCTTCGGACCGCTTTCTCCGCCCGATACCGAACTGGTGCTGGACCGCATCCGCAGCAAGGATTTCGCCTCGCGCGACTTTCTGGATATTTTCAATCACCGCTTGGTCAGCCTGATGTACCAGGTGCGTAAACTACATCGCCTGGCGCTCACTACCGAGGCCCCGGAGCGATCGCGGGCGGCGCGGTATTTATATGCCTTCTTCGGACTGGGGTTGCCGCAACTTCACAACCGTATGCGCGTGGACGACCGGGCGCTGCTCTACACGGCCGGCATCCTTTCGCAGCACCCGCGTTCGGCAGCGGGCCTGGAGCAGTTGTTGTCGCATCACTTCGGAGTGCCGACGGCGGTACGCCAGTTGGTAGGCCGCTGGAGGGCACTGGACCCGCGCGATTGGACGCGCATCGGACGCAAGCGCGGGCGCAATCAAAGGCTCGGGGAAGGGGTCGTACTGGGGACGAAGATGTGGGACCAGCAGGGATCGCTAGTCGTGCAACTGGGCCCGCTGCGTGAGACCGAGTTCCGCGATTTTCTGCCCACTGGAACCGGCTATCACTCGCTTTGCGAGCTGACGCGCTTCTATGTGGGCCAGGAATTCGATTTCGCATTTCGCTTGGTGCTGCAGGCGCCGGACATCCCCGCGACGCGGCTGGGGCAATCGCGGTTGGGTTGGACTTCCTGGCTGAAAAGCCGGCCTTCGCAGAGCGATGATTCGCAGGTCTGCTTGCGGCCTCAGTAACAATCCTCGAAACCGGCGCACGAACGCTAGCCGAGGCGCGACCGCCAGGGAGCGGAAACTGGTCCTCGATTCTCGTCCACAAGAAGTGAGCGCATCCTAAAGAGACTCTCGCATCCGCCGATAAAACAGTTAAGGGCCTGACTGCAGGAATGCCACTGCTCGCCGAGAATAACGTGGAATGGCTTCAGGCGGATGGCGCATCGCCATTCCGGCTGCTGTTTCTCGACAATCCCATTCCCATGTGGGTGTATGACCTGGAGACCCTGCGGTTCTTGGAGGTGAATAATGCCGCAGTGGCCCGCTACGGTTACAGCGCCGAGGAATTCGGGCAGCTTCACATCACGGATATCCGGCCGCCCGAAGATGTGGCCTTGCTGCTCGAAGATATCGTGATCGCGCAACCGGCCTTACGTGAGTGCGGCCCATGGCGGCACCGCCTCAAGGACGGAGCCATCATCGAGGTCAGCATCATCAGTCACCGGCTGACTTGGAATGGCCGCAAGGCTTCGCTCGTGGCAGCGATTGACATCACCGAGCAGCGGCGTAAAGAACAGGCCTTGCGAGAGGCCGAAGAACGGTTTCGAACCGCTTTTCAATGCGCTCCTCTCGGCATGTGCCTTACAGGGCTGGACGGCAGATTCCTGCAAGCGAATGCGGCGCTGTGCCAGATGCTGGGGTACTCGCATGAAGAGCTACTGAACGGCGCATGGCAAGCGATCACCCATCCCGAAGATCTGCAACGGAGCCGCGAGGCTGGCCGGAAGTTGAATTCCGGCGAGGCGACCTCGGTGGAACTGGAAAAGCGCTACCTCCATAAGCAAGGCAAAATCATCGTGGCACGCCTGCGGATTTCGGTGGTCAAGGACGAGCAGGGCCGGGCCTCGCATTACATCACCCATATGGAGGATGTTACGGAGTTCCGGAAGGCGGAACACGAGCGGCAGCGAGTGATGGCCGAACTGCACGAGGCCAAGGAAGCCGCCGAGCAAGCCAGCCGAGCCAAGAGCGAGTTTTTGGCGAACATGAGCCACGAAATCCGCACGCCCATGAATGGTGTTCTGGGGATGACGCAACTCGCCTTGGAAACGGAATCCCTGGATGAAGTGCGGCAGTATCTACTTCTGGTCCAATCTTCCGCTGGCGCGCTGCTTTCTATCATTAACGACATTCTGGATTTCTCCAGGATCGAAGCGGGTAAAGCGCAACTGCAGCCGGTTCGGTTTTACCTCCGGCCAGTGTTACAGGAGACTCTGCAGCCGCTCTCGCTGGCCGCGACGGGGAAACGCTTGGCCTTGGAATGTTCAATCGATCCCGTTATACGCGACGCCTTGGTGGGCGATCCGGGCTGCCTCCGGCAGGTGCTCACGAACCTGGTGGGAAACAGCTTGAAATTCACTGAGCGGGGACAGATCACGGTGCGCGTCGGACAGGAGCAGGACAACGGCCAAACAATCCGGTTGCATTTCACAGTGAGAGACACCGGTGTTGGGATCGCCCCCGAAAAGCAGGCCCTGATTTTTGAGCCGTTCACGCAAGCCGACGGTTCGGCGGCCCGGCGCTACGGGGGCACGGGACTAGGGCTATCGATTTCGCGCAAGCTCGTGGAAGCGATGGGCGGCCGCATGTGGGTGGAAAGCGCGCCAGGAGGAGGCAGCACGTTCCACTTCACCGCACAGTTCGGCGCCAGTGCGCCGCAGGCGGATCAAACCGAATCCGCACCGGCACTGGAAGAGAAACCGGAGAACTGGCGGGTTCTAGTAGCCGAAGATCACCCGGTTAACCAGCTATTAGCTGTCCGCCTGCTGGAGAAGCACGGATGTGCAGTGGAGGTGGCGGCGAGCGGACGCGAGGCGCTCGAGAAGATGGAGCACGATCACTTCGATGTGGTCCTCATGGATGTCCAGATGCCGGAAATGGACGGGATCGCCGCGACCTGGGCGATTCGGGACAAAGAGCGGTCCACCGGCCAACATATGCCTGTGGTGGCCATGACGGCACACGCCATCAAGGGCGACCAGGAAAAGTGCCTGGCGGCTGGAATGGACAGTTATGTTTCCAAGCCCGTGCGAAAGGAGGATCTGTTTGCAGCGATACGGCAGGCCATGAAAAGCGTGCGGGAACCGGTTGGGCGCTGAAGGTAGTTCCGCGGGACAATGATCGCTGCTGCCCGTCGGCCAATCGGCCGCAGCCCGCCGGTGCTATGGGGCCAATCCGGCCGATTCCTGCTTCTTGTGCTTCCGGTGAAAGAAGCGGTTCTGCACGTCCGGCCAGAATTCGGACATCAGGTTGCCGGTCACGCCGCCGAACAGGCTGGTGCCGATTCGGCTGACCATCACGGCGCCGGTCCGGTCGCCAGGAGGGTAATAGGCGTTCGACATGCCAATACCCAAGAGCATCCCGCCCAGGCCCGACGCATTGAAGGCCTGGTTGCCCGAATCGGTGCGCGTCACCACCATTCGGCTCAGCGAATAGGCCACGCGACGCGTAAAGCTGTGAGACGGCCCCATGCGGAAATACCGGGGGTCCTGGTGGAGCAGGCACGCCAGCACTCCATCGCTAAACACTTCCTGCGAGGTGAGGTCCGCCACGGCCGCGCCAAACCGTTGGGCATAAGCCCGCGCTCCCACACCGTAGCTGGGAGTCTGGTTATCGGCTTGGGAAAAACCCGAGCTCAACGCGGAGGTGGCGATATTAAAGGGATCGAGACTCTCTTTCCAAACCAGCCGCCACTTCTGTTTCACGCTCATTGGGGCGACAGGCTCGCTCGAATCGCGCACGGTTTGGTAATCCGGAATCACGCCCAGAATGCGTTGGTCGTTGAGGGGAACGCTCACACTGCCGCCGCTCGGCTGCAAGGCGATTGCCTCATCCTCCTGCGCCTGGGCCGTGGGGCAGAGGCTAAGGAGAGACATCCCCGCGAAAGCGGCTAAAGGCGAACACAGCAATCCTCTGTATTTCAGAGTCGGCACACGAGGACCTAATTTACCTATTCTGGGCCGAAGGCACCCTCATCTGCTATCGCCCAATAGAGCTACTGAACTTTTGGAACTCCCGAAAGTTATCAATTCAGGAGCAGAACCGCGACGCTACCATCGGTATCGAGGTCATCCCCGGTGGCGTTCTGAGTGTGGCGCGGCACGGCGGGCCGGTCCAAAAGCGCGATTCCATCGACCCGGCCTGTAAACAGCAGGTCGGTAACCACTTTGGCGCGTTCGTTATCTATGTTGGAATCGATTTTGTGAATGAACGTCCGGTCCGCCTCGGAGAAGCTGATGTCGATATCGTGAGTGGCCGCAACGGCCCAAATCGGCTGGCCTTGGAAGCTTGCTGGCCTTCGCCAGATGCGCAGATGATGGCGGCGCGCAAACGTGTTGTTGAGCTTCTCAAAAACCAGGTCGGGCGGCCGGCTATCCAGCAGCAGCACTGATACGGGGGCTTCGGCATAGCCGCGATCCTCGGCCAATGCTTTGAAGGTCTCGAACTTGGCGCGGGTAGTCAGGCCCGAGGCAGCCGACCACCCGGCATCGGTAAATACCTGCCGCACCTGTTGTTCGGAGCCGATTAACACGATGTTCACAATATCGGAGCGTTTGGGCGGGCTCTGTGCGGTGGTGCGAAACGGCTCACGCGCCAGTAATGCCGCCAGTCGATCCGCGTTCGGAACCGCGTCAGCCTGACCGGCGGTTCCGGGGCCGCTCGGGCCGGGGAGATGCACCGGAGCGGTCAACTTCACGGTCATTTCCACTCCGGCATCGTAGGTGACATCGCTCTCGGCGGGTTTCAGGACGGCATTTTTAGCCTCCCGCAGAATATCGGCGAAATCCGAATACTTCTGGGCAAGCTTGTTGATTCCGGCGTCCAACTGGCCCGTGATCGTTTCGGATGCCAGAATTCCGTTGATCGCGCCCTGATCGTCAACGTTCTCACGGGCATTATCGATGCTCACCAATTGGGTGGCGACCGTCAGTTTCGAGGCGGCGATCTGGAGTTCGGTGAAATGCAACTCCAGGATGGAGCGCTGGTCGCCCTTGGCGGACTGCACGGCCTTGGCTACCTCCCCGCGCAGCAAGGCGCCGGACGGAATGGCAAACTGGCCGTCAACCAGGACGGGGGCGGTAACGACCGTCTCAATCCGATCGTGGATCTTCGCTGTCTGCGTGGAAACTTTGGTTTTGAGGCGGATTTGCAGTTCGGTTCCGGAGGGCACATCCAAGGCAAAGGCGGTCGAGGACAAAAGCGAGCACACAAGCCAGGGTACGAACCACGAGGCTCGGGTGGCGGCCATTCAACAGCAAGACGTTCCGGCGTCTATCTCGGTTTCAAAAGCCGGGCACATAATGCGCATACAATATCTGGAGCATCCATACTTTCTGGAGCATCAGGAGGGCGATCATGCAACAGATCCGGCTCGTCGCGGCAGTGGCCGTTTTGGGGGGCGCTCTGGGGTGGGCGCAAACCACCGAGGAATTGGTCAATGACGGCCAAAACCCGGAGAACGTCACCACCCAGAGCTTGGGCTACGACCGTAAGAACTATAGCCCGCTCAAGCAGATCAACAAAGCGAACGTGAAGCGCCTGGCGCCTCTCTGGAACTTCAGCCTGATGAATGACGAGGGGGAATTGGCAGCGCCGGTGGTTTACAACGGCGTGATGTACGTGATCAACGGTAAGTGGACGTTTGCCATCGACGTGGAAACCGGGCGCCAGATCTGGCGCACGCCCGTGAAGCTGGAAGAGGGAGTCACGCGCTCGGCGTTCAATCGCGGCGCGCCTGTCATCTATAAAGGTAAGCTGTTTCGAGTGACGGTCGACAACCATTTGCTTGCGCTGGATATGAAGACGGGCGAACAGCTATGGAACCAAAAGTACGCGGATGCGAAGGACGGCTTCTACTCCACCGCCGCTCCAATCATCGCGAATGGGGTATTGATTTCCGGAGTGGCGGGTGGCGAATCGACCACTCGCGGATTCCTGATCGGCTGGGACCCCGATACCGGCAAGAAGCTATGGACGCGGTACACCATTCCCGCGCCGGGAGAACCGGGTTCGGAGACATGGCCTAAAAACAGTGATGCTTGGTCACAGGGCGGCGGCCCGACGTGGCGCTCCGGATCGTACGATCCGCAGCTCGACCTGGTTTACTGGGGAACCGGTAACGCCGAACCCTACGATCCGCGGCCGCGACAGGGCTTGGACAGTCTCTTCACCAACAGCGTGCTGGCAATCCGGCCCAAGACCGGCGAGGTCGCCTGCTATTACCAATACACGCCCAACGACGTGTACGACGTGGATGCGGTTGACGAACAAGTGCTGGCCGACATACCCATAAACGGGCAGATGCGGAAGGTCATGATCCAAACCAACAAGAACGGCTTCCTCTATGTGCTCGACCGGACCAATTGCAAGCTGATCGCGGCGCATCCTTATGTGAAGGTGAATTGGGCCAGCCGGATCGATCTGGCCACCGGGCGGCCGGTACTGACCGACGTGCAGCAGCGCTTTCTGGCGGGCGAAGAGGTGGAGATCTGGCCCTCGCGCGGGACCAATGCCACCCCTATCGCTTTTGATCCGAACTCCGGGCTGATTTATGCCAGCACGTGGAACGTCGCGCGTATCCAGAAGCTCGCGCCGCCGCGCGAAACCATTCACGGCAAGGATTCCACCGGCGTGAATGCGCGGATTCCCGTAGTGCAGCCAGGAGAAACAGTCGGGCACCTGCTGGCAATTAATCCGGTAACGGCGGAGAAGAAGTGGGAGATCCCGTTGATTGAGTTGCCCGGTTCAGCGGGGATGCTGGCGACCGGCGGCGGGCTGCTGTTCACGGGTAAGTTGACCGGCGAATTTATAGCGCTCGACGAGGCCACCGGGAAAACACTATGGCAGTTCCAGACCGGCTCGAGTGTCAACGCCACGGCGATCACCTATACGCACAAAGGCCGGCAATACGTCAGCGTGGCTTCCGGGATCGGCGGCATCCTGGCAACGCGGTACGCCTCGGCGAAAGTGCCGGCAGGCGGCTCCATGTGGACCTTCGCTGTCCCATCGGAGTAGGGCGCGCCGAGGCTGATATTGTAAGGAGGATGCTCGTAGCGCAGCTAGCTTTGGGTATCGGCGTACTTGCGTTGGCCGTGGCCGGGTGGCAGTGGTACGCGTGCCGGAAGCGGATCGCGGAGCTCGCAGCAGAGCTTGCCCGGACGCGACTCCCCGTGGAAAGCGCGAACAGCCGCGCCGAGGCGGCCGAGAACCAGGCACAGCAGAGCGCGGCGGCAGCGGCCGCGAGCGCCATGGCAGCTCAGGCATCTGCCGATGCGGCCAAGAGCGTCGCGGAATTGGGCAAGAGAGCGTGGGTCTATGCCACGGAGTTTAAGCTGTCGCTGAAGACGCAGGCGAATGAGAATTCGGGCCTGGATGTGTGGATCGCTAATCTCGGCGCCACGCCCGCTCGCGAATTGCGGCTCTCCACCAACTTCCTGATATGCGACGAAGCCCCGGCGGATCTTCCGCTCAAGTCGCGAGTGAACAATCTGGTGCTGGGGCCCAGCGTGGGATTCTCACTGGCACACTTCGTGCGTATCTCGCCGGCGGATATGGCGTCCATCACGACGGGGAAAAAGGTGTTGCTCACCTGCGGGCAGGCGCACTACCGCGATGTGTTCGGCACGGAGCGCGAGACTCGCTGGTGCGCGCGCTATGACGCTTCCGTGCGGGCCTTCGTGCCTACCCCGGCTCACAATTCGGCCACCTGACATGATCGAAGATCTGAAGTCCTTGGTTGTCAAGCTGAACCCAACATGCCGCAACGCCATGGAGGCGGCGGCGCGGTTATGCGTGGCGCGCAGCAATTACGAAGTCGATCTCGAACATCTGCTGGTTTCGCTGATGGAGATCCCCAACTGTGACGCACTGCGCGTCCTGGATCATTTTGAAGTCGACCAGGCGCGGCTCTCGCGCGACCTGGCGCAGGCGCTGGAGCGCTTGAAAACGGGGAACCTCCGCGGAGCAGTGCTATCGCCGCGGATCGTGAAGATGCTGACCGAGGCATGGACGTTCACCTCGATCGAGCTATCGGGCGCAGAGATCCGATCGGGTGCGCTGATAGTCGCGATGCTGGGGACGGAGGATCTAGGCCGGCTGGTGCAGGAAAGCTCGATCGAGTTTCTGAAGATCAACCTGACCACGTTGCGCCGATCGTGGGGCGTGATCGTGGCGGGCTCGGTGGAAGACGGGCGCCGCGCCGCAACGGGGCAGGCTGCTTCCTCCGGGCCAACCGCGGCACCGGTGGCGGGGCGCTCCGCGACACCGAACCTCGATCAGTACACGATTGACCTGACGGCGGCGGCGCGCGAGGGGAAACTCGATCCGGTGCTCGGACGTGACTTCGAAATCCGGCAAGTGATCGACATTCTGACGCGGCGGCGGCAAAACAATCCCATCCTGACAGGCGAAGCGGGCGTCGGTAAGACGGCAATTGTGGAAGGATTCGCGCTGCGGGTGGCCGCCGGCGATGTACCGCCGGCGCTACGTGAAGTCAGCGTGCGGACGCTCGACCTGGGACTGTTGCAAGCCGGTGCTGGGATTCGCGGGGAGTTTGAAAACCGGCTGAAGTCGGTGATCGCGGAGGTGAATGCCTCGCCGCAACCCGTGGTGCTGTTCATCGACGAAGCCCATACCATGATCGGGTCGGGCGGCTCGGCAGGGCAGGCGGATGCGGCCAACCTGCTCAAGCCGGCGCTGGCGCGCGGCGAACTGCGCACGATCGCGGCGACAACGCAGGCCGAATACAAGAAGTACTTCGAGAAGGACGCGGCGCTGGCGCGACGTTTCCAGGTGGTAAAGGTAGATGAGCCTACCGAGGAGGCAGCCATCCACATGATGCGGGGCCTGGCGCCGCGGCTGGAGCGGCACCATGGCGTGCGGGTGCTGGATGAGGCGGTGAGCGCGGCGGTGCGGCTTTCGCACCGGTACATTTCGGGCCGGCAACTTCCGGATAAAGCGGTCAGCGTACTGGATACGGCCTGCGCACGGGTAGCGCTCACACAAACCGCCACGCCCCCGGCCGTGGAAGACTGCCGCCGGCGCATCGGCCAACTGGAAACCGAGATCGCGGCGCTGGAACGCGAGGGGGCCGCCGGCGGCGGCAATCCGGAGTGGCTATGCCAGCGCAAGCGCGAGGCGGGCGAAGCCAAGGCGGAACTGGCGCAGCTCGATTCGCGATGGCAGGTCGAGCGCGAACTGGTGCAACGCCTCGTAGACGTGCGCGCACAACTGGAGGCGCATCCGGGCGATGCGGAGCGGTTGCGCGAGGATCTGGCGCGGCTGAGCAGAGAACTAGAGGCGGCACAAGCCGGAGAGCCCCTGTTGCACGCATGCGTGGACGTGGGGATGGTGGCCGAGGTGATTGCGGGCTGGACCGGCATTCCGGTAGGCCGCATGATGAAAGACGAGATCGACTCTGTACTGAACCTGCAAGAGGTCCTGGCGCAGCGGATCGTCGGCCAGCCGCAGGCGCTGCGGATGATCGCCAAGCGCATCCAGACGGCGCGCGCGGGGCTGGATGATCCGGCGCGGCCCACGGGCGTGTTCCTGCTGGTGGGGCCGAGCGGAGTGGGCAAGACCGAGACTGCGCTGGCGCTGGCTGAGGCGCTATACGGTGGCGAGCGCAACATGGTGACCATCAACCTCTCGGAATATCAGGAGGCCTACACGGTATCGGGCTTGAAAGGATCGCCACCCGGCTACGTGGGGTACGGCGAAGGCGGCATCCTGACCGAGGCGGTGCGCCGCAGGCCATATTGCGTGGTGCTGCTCGATGAGATGGAGAAAGCCCATCCCGACGTGATGGAACTGTTTTACCAGGTCTTCGACAAAGGGCGTATGGAGGACGCGGAAGGCCGCGAGATCGATTTCCGGAACACCCTGATCCTGATGACCTCCAACACTGGATCGGATACCATTCGCAAGCTATGGTCGGGATCCCGGATTCATTTAGGCTTTGCCCAAATCGAACAGATCGAGCACGCGGCCGATGAGATGACCGCCGATGAAATTGTCGAAGCGCTTCGCCCGGAACTGCGGCACGTCTTCAAACCGGCGCTATTGGGGCGCCTGACCGTGGTTCCGTACCGGCCGATCGGAGACGCGGCGCTGCGGCGGATCATCGAACTGAAGCTGGAGAAGATCGGGCGCCGCTTGCAAGAGAGCCATCAGGTGGAAATGGAGTACGCGCCGGAAGTGGTGGAGGCCATGGCGCGCCGCTGCAGCGAAGTCGAAAGCGGCGCGCGCAACGTGGATCACATCCTGAGCGAGACGCTCCTCCCGGAGATCTCCCGGGAACTGCTGGCGCGCATGGCCGCGGGAGTGGGCTGCCGGCGCGTTGCGGTGCGCGGCGGTGAAGGCGGCTTTCGGTACGATATCGAATAGCGAGTGGCGCTGCCGGTCTTGCGGCAGCGAAACGCACCGGCGACGAGGTAGCCGGCGCTACTCTCAGCTCGGATTTCGACGCGTTCTTCTACCGGCATCCACGTGGAGTGGGTTGACCGGCGGCATGAAGCAGGGGCACAACGGCAACTTTTCGAGTTCGATCGGAGGTAAATCGGATACTACCCACCAATTCATTCCGTTGCCCCGCCAACCCACGATATTGAAACCATCCAAAGAGTTGGCGGATGCGGGCCGGTCCGGCTGTCCGGTAGCCGGCCAGACGAATACGTTGACCACATGTTGGCGTCGCTGGTAAACCAGTGCTGCCACCGTATGGCCATCCACGTAATCAAGCCGTCCGCCCGCTAGTTCAAAGCCCTCATCCGAGATATCCTCAATAACCGGCGCATAATCCAGTTTTCCGCGAAACCAGGGCTCGACCGCCCTCCGGTCGGATGAGGGCACGTCCAAAAGGTGATTGGCCAAAAGCGAGCGGATGTGATCCTCGACGAGTTCTTGCTCGATGAGACGGGGCGGAGCCGAAACTGGCGGAACCAGCCGCCAGACGAGCACCGCCCCGAAGAGCAAACCGGCAGCCACAGCGGCCCACACCGGATGCGGCCACCGCCAATGGGTCCCAGAATGTCCCGAGGGCAGGTCCGTTATCCTGCGGCGAAACTGCGGACTGGCAGTATACCGGGGAGCCGCCGCGACAGCTCGGGACAAGCCCGCCAATCCCCCCAAGACACGTGTGCAGGAGGAACAGTTTTGTACATGCTCTTCCAACTCCAACGTGTGCACCAGGTCGAGTTCCCCATCCAGGTAAGCGCCCAATAGCGGTTTCACTTCCTTGCAGTTCATGCAGTCTCCTTCCTCGACGGAGCGGCGAGCCTGTCGTACAGTCGCCGGCGCGCTCTCGCCAACCGTGACATGACCGTTCCAATGGGAGCTTCGACGACGCGCGCGATTTCCTTGTACGACATGCCTTCCATATCCCGCAGGACCAGCACTTCTCGGAACTCCTCCGGCAACGATTCCAGCAACCGGCGGATTTCGATCCGGCTGGCCTCCTCCAGGTGTAGTTCTTCGGGATCCGGGGCCGCTGCTGCAGCAAACTCCAACTCGCGAGCCGTATCCACCACCGGCTCGCGCCGGTTTTTATGTACCCAGGCGTAGCAAGTATGACGCACGATGGCCAACAACCAAGCCCGCCCATCCTCGCCATGAAAGCTATCGAAGTAGGTAAGGGCCCGGACATACGAATCCTGGACCGCATCTTCCGCGTCCTGCTGGTTGCCCAGTAGCCATCGCGCCAGATTCAGAGCCGCATCCAGGTGCGGCAGCATTGCTGCTTCGAAGCGGGCCCGCCGGCGTGCCTCTTTCAGTAGGATCCCCCCGGAGACTATATCGCCGTGCCCGGCGATTTATTCCCGAGGTATTCTACTCTAGCTTATAAATGGTCATCCCCGACAGCAGCTTGGGATAGAAATCCGTGGACTTTTGCGGCATGACACCGCCACTGAAAGAGGTATCGGCCACCTGCTGAATCGAGGTTGGCTTCAGCAGAAAAGCGATTTGCGCGGCACCGGAGCGGGCTTCCGCGATGGCCGCGTCCATCCCGCGGATATAGCGCACGTGCTTTTCATCCCGCACGGCTTCTTCGCTGATGCCCAGCGCCTTTGCCAGGATGCGCTCGTGTAGAACCCGCACGTCCAGTGCGCCGCGCACGTCCCTTGCCTGCATCAGATACAGCCGTGGGCCTATCGCTACTCCGATGATGCTGCGATCCGGCGCACCGGCCCATGCCTCCTGCAAGGCCGCCGGCGAATCGATCTCGCGGAGTTGAAAATCGGTGGCTGCGGTGCGCAGGAATTCCGCGCTTGGGGATTCGGCGGGTAGGCCATTCACCAAACGATGCGTGGCCAGAATCCGCAGACCCGGTGAGTGCATGTTGACGAAGGTCATCATGACCCGGTCCGCACCCGCTAACCCGGGATTCTCATTGCGAAACGCCAGCGCGGTCTCATACCGGTGATGCCCGTCGGCGATCAACAGCTTCTTATCGGACATGAGCCGCTGCACTTCCGTGGCTTCCTGTAGTCTCCAGAGCCGGTGCGTGGCGCCATACTCGTCCGTTACCTGCGTGAGCGGCCGGTCTTGCGCCGCATTGTCGAGAAGAGCATCGATCGCGCCCGCCGGGTCGGGGTACAGCATGAAAATCTGTCCGAAATGCGCGTGCGTGTGGCGCAGCAATTCCATCCGGTCCTTCTTCGGGCCCGACAGTGTCTGCTCGTGGCGATGAACCACTCCCGCGGAATAATCGTCTACTGCCCCCAACGCGATGAAGCCCTTGCGGATTAAGCGCTCGCCTGTGTCTGGTACCGTGAATTCCTGGAAGTAGGGAAAAATCGCCGGCTCCGGATCTTGTGCCAGCACGCCTTCGGTCATCCAATCACTGAGATACTGCGCCGCGCGCGTGTATACGTTATCGATCGGCGAATCTCCGGCCTTCCGCTCACCCAGAATGATACGCACCAGGTTGTACGGGCTTAGAGATAAATACCGCGCCTGCATCGCCGGTGAGATCTTGTCATACGGTTGGGTGACGAGATTCTCCGGCGCGCCCGCGCGGGCCGTGTAGCGGAAAGGTCGAAATGGGTAGATCCGGGCCACTACCCAGAATACCTTGTCAGGGCTTGGTAACCGGGGGAATCAGGTCCGGCTGCCGGGCCACCTGCCCTTGCAATGCTTCCGTCATGTCCACACTGTTATCTTCGAGAATTCTTCCGGTGACTGTTTCCAGGTTAATGCGTGCGTGCAGGTACTGGCTAAGCGCGTTGACTTCCGCCTGCTGGCGGGTCACGGTGTCCCTCTGCACCACCAGCACATCCAGAAAGCTCGAGGAACCCAGTTCATACTTGCGGCGGGTCCCCGCCAGCGTTTGCTCGGCCAGTTGCCGCGCCTCGACGCTGGTGTCGTATGCAGATCGCGCCTGAGTCAGCGCCACTGCGGCGTTCAGCACGTTCATCTTAATGTTGTTCTGCAATTGCTTGTCTTGTATCTGGGACTGGCGCAGGTTTAGTTCGGCCGTGATCCGGTCAGCCTGCGCGGAACGGTTGCGCAATGTCATGGTGAGCTGGGCGCCCACCACATAGTTGGGGAAATTCCGCGAAAACAACTGCTGCAGCACGGTGCCATATCCGCCCAGGAAGAAACCATTGACGTCGGCGGGGGTACGCACAAAGGTTTGGGGAATGCCATTGATAATAACGGGTTGATTGTTGGCGCCCACCAGCGGAACCGGCAGCGTATTGACCGACCCCGCCTGTGCGTTATTGGCTACGTTCACAAAGCCCTGGAGTTGGGGCATTAATTCGCTCTTGGTGCCAAGCAGGTTGATTTGCGAGTTCTCCAGCCCAACGCGACTCACCTCGATTTCAGGCCGGTCCTGAAACGCTTCCGCGATCAGATCTTGCACCGGCCGCACTGCCTCTTGCGCAGGAATATCGATGTGATCCGTGGGAACGATATGCGCCGCGGCGATAGCCGGATCGTCCAGGCCGGAACGCGTAAGCACGGCTTTCAGGATGGTTTCCTGCTGCAGTACCCGCAGTTCCGCCGTCGTCACATCCCCCTGGTCGGCCTTCATTTGCGATTCCGCCTGAATGATATCGATCGGCGCGATGGCGCCCAGTTCGGCTCGCCGCTTGTTGTCGTTGTACTGCCGAGTGTCCACGTCCAACGTCTGCCGGTATACTCGCAGCGAATCGTTGAATGACACCAGGTCCCAATACAGGCCGACTACGTTCGACACGGTCGCGATGACCTGTTGCTTGAATTGGAGATCGGAAGTACGCCGCTGGTTGCGAGCGACTCGGATAGCCCGGCTGTTCACGGCCGTACCGAATCCCTGGAGGAAGTTCTGCGAAATCGTAAGGGACAGGGTCGCGCTAGTGGTGGGGTTGAAGTTGTTTTGGTACGAATTCTGGTTGAATCCCAACGTGTTCGTCATGTTCATGGAAACGTTAGTTCCCGTCAAAAACCCCTTCTGAACCCCAAAGTTGAACTGCTGGAATTGATTCACGAGGGCGTTCGTACCGGTAACGAACGTGGAACTGGTGGGGGTCGTCTGGTGGGATGCATCCCACAGCGTGGTCAGCACTGGATCGAGATTGGGAATATTCGAGCCCGCCAACTGTACGCTGAGGCCGCTCAGGACGCCGCCTTGTCCGGCGACGTTGCCGGCATTGCCGCTGACCGATCCAGCACCGAGGGTGTTGGCGCCCGCTAGTACGCCGAGTTGCGCAGACGAAGGCCCCTGATTGATAGGCGGCGCGCTCACGTTGCTCAACAGCGATCCGGCACTGGCCTTGAGCAGGTTGGCATCGAATAGCAACGGACCGACGCGTGCATTTTCAATATCCAGGTTATTTTCCAGGGCGAGGGCGATAGCATCCCTCAGCGACAGGTAAATGCTGCCGGCGCGCATCAGCCTCTCGATTCGTCCCGAATCGTGGAAGTTGATGGGTGAAACCGGATGAGGCCGGTAGGGCGCGGTCAGGCGCGCAAAGAATCCGCCTTCGGGTTCGTTGATATTGAGCGTTTGACCGAAGCCGGGTACCGCGCTCAATCCGCACAAAAATAATGCAAGGATAGATCTGGGTCGCATCATAATGCCTTGAAAGCTCCGAAAACAGCAGTTTAGCAGCCATGCTCGCGCACCCGTAGCTGCCTCTGAGCAAAGGTACGTATAAGAAGACGGTTGTGTTCGGGCGAAATTAGCCGTCCGATTCCGGAAGCCCTTTTCCGCTCACGGACAGGTAATGTCGTGAGGCGGTAGAGTAGTCAATAGGGGTATGCGTCGAATCCTCTTGGCCTTCGTGGCATTGGTTTTCACTGCTTGGGCAGCCAATCTCAAGCTTTACCTGAAAGACGGCTCTTATCAACTGGTGCGGGAGTATCAGGTCCAATCGGATCGCATTCGGTTCTATAGCGTCGAGCGCAGCCAATGGGAGGAAATCCCGCTGGATTTGGTGGATCTGAAGAAGACCCAGACCGAGGAAGCCGAACACAAAGCCGTGCTGGAAAAGGAGGCCAAGGCGCTTTCCGAAGAGGACAAAGTAGAGCGGCAAATTCAGGAAGAAGTGCTGCGCATCCCGCAGAATCCGGGGGTGTATTGGCTGGAGGGCAAAGAAGCCAAAGCGATCAAAGCGGCGGAATCCACCGTCCACACCAACAAAGGCCGCTCAGTTCTGAAAGCCCTCGCTCCGATTCCGATTGTGTCCGGAAAAGGAACCGTGGAGTTGAGCATGCCGCATTCTCTAAATGTATTCACGAACCCGGAGCAGGAGTTCTATATCCAGCTTTCCGACCCCGAGCGCTTCGGCATCGCCAAACTCAAAACTAAGGGCGGGCTACGCATTGTCGAGAACCTCACCTTCATGCCAGTCACGAAGGAAGTGGTTGAGGAACCGGAGATGGTGGAGACGTTCCAGACCCAGCTGACGCCCGACGGACTCTACAAAATCTGGCCCAAGGAGCCGATGGCGCCTGGTGAATATGCCGTTATCCAGTACACGGCGGGCAAACTGGATATGCAGATCTGGGATTTCGCGGTAAAGGCGGCGAAATAACTGGCGCTGCCGGTGTTGGCGGCGAATCGCCCCGGCCACCAGATCGCCGACGCTCCTAAAAGCTAAACCCGACGGTAGGGTTATCCTCCGCCGGGCCGCGTCGTTCCAATTTGACCCTGTATTGGTAACTTCTTGGTCCCCTTCGCATCGGGGCTTTCTTCAATATATCACTGGATGGCGGCCTTCTTGATGTAATCGAGTTGCGGAAACTGGCTCTGCAGGTAAGCGTTTCCCGAGGATTCGATCAATCCTTGGTCCGGCTTTTCGCCATAACCGGTGTAGAGGTTCTGCACCACGTCCATCCCCGAAATCACTTTGCCAAACGGGGCAAACCCCTGGCTGTCCAATCTTTGGTTATTTCCAAGGTTGATAAAAAGCTGCGTAGTGCGGGTATTGGGTCCCGCCGTCGCATAGGTGACCATGCCGGGAGTGTTGCTCTGGGTGACCGGATCGTCCGGCAGGTTCATATCTTTCCACTTGGCGGTTGTAGCCGGATCGGCCGCGAGGCCAAACTGCACCACGAATCCGGGCACTACCCGAAAGAAGCGCGCGCCGTCATAGTAACCGGACTTCACTAAGGTATAAAAGTGATCCGCCCCGATGGGCGCCCAGTCCCGGTGTACTTCAATGACCACCGGACCCCTGGAGGTGTCCAGATTGACTTTGTATACCGACGGGGCCGAGGAAGAGCATCCCGCGAGCATAGCCGATAGAGCGGCACCGCAGAGTGCCAGTAAGATTCCGCGCATCGTCCATACAGTATGCCATGTGGGGAGGTTTCCGACCTGCCCCACGCAGGCATTACACTTGGAACGTCCGGCAGAAAGCTTCGTTGCGCTTCAGAATCCGTTCGCGAACGCGCTCGACTTCGGGCAGAATGTCGGGCTCGCGCTTGCGGATCATATTGGAATAATCCGGTAGATTGTTTACCGGAATCGCGGCAAAATCCAGGATGCGGTGAATGACCGAGGTGGGCTCGCCGCACAGCTCCGGATAAGTGATGCCCATGCCCTGCGCACCGAATCTGCCGGAGTTGGCCAGCATGTAGTCGCAGCTTTCGGAGACGTCGCGCACCACCAGCATTCTCATAATCGGCAGCCGTTCGGAAAATACGAAGCGGGCCGCCGCCAGTTTGAGCGGCTTCTCAAAGAGCTGCCGGTACGAATCGATAATCGCGGCATGATACTCGAACTTCCGGGAAAGCAGCAGGCGATTCAGCCGGATCTTGGAGCTGATAATATCTACCGGGTTTCGGTAGATAAAGATAAATCGAGCCTGGGGGAAAACCTCCCGGATATACAGAAATCCGACGCCGTCGAAAGGGTTTTTCAGCAGGAGTGGACGTGACGGATCCTGCACCACCTGCAGTTTCTTGCAAAATATCTTGAAATTCTCGGCATTCTCTGGCGCCAGCCGCGGCTTGCGCCGCTGCGGTTCCAGGGCGTAACAATATTCCTCGATCGCCTCCGGTGTGAATTCGCGTGAGTTCATGGACTCCGAGCGAATTCCCTTGCTCTCGAACTCCCGCGACAGTTCTTGCCGCGCGGCCTGATCCTGGCCATTGAAATACAGGTGCAGCAGGCGGTGCCGGTTCAGAATATGATGGACCGTTACCACGTTAAAATTGCCTGTTTCCGCGAGAATGCGGTGCAGTAGCGTGGTCCCGGAGCGGTGTGGCCCCACGATAAACACCGGTCGAACTTCCACCGACTTGAGCCGGTCTAGATACGGCCGGTCCAGGTCCTTGCCGGGCGCGGTCGTATCCGTTTGCGTGGCCATGACGGTGGCTCATTATAGCGCGGAACGAACTGCGCCTCCCCCAGTACCAGTACTCCGAGATTTACCCGCAGACCGGCGGGTACTAGGGCGCGATCGAGGATTCACAAGCCGGTGCTAGAATGATGGAACACTCGGCGGGTTCACACCACTATGGCGCGATTTCTCCTGACTGTCTGGCCATTAGCGGGGCACCTGTATCCCAACGTGGCCTTGGCCCATGCCATTCGGAAGCGTGGGCACGAAGTCGTATTCTATACCGGCCCCAGCGCCGAGGGGCTACTTAAAGGCGAAGGCTTCGAGGTCTTCCCTTTCCGCAAAGTGGATGCCGCCCGGTTCGATAAGGTCCTGTTCTCTTCCGATGAGCCTGTTTTTTGGTGGAAATGGCGTTTGGACCAGGCAGCCCGCTACCGCGAGTGGCTGGTTGGCATGCTTCCCGGCCAGATCGAAGATCTGAGGGAGTTGCTCCCGGCCGTACAGCCGGATGTGCTGGTTTGCGATCCCATGATGTGGGGGCCCTACGCGGTGTTGCGGGAACTGCAGCCGGTCACCATCGCCATGTTCGCGTATGTCCCGTTCTGCACCGTGCCTTCGCCGGATGTTCCACCGCTAGGACTTGGGCTACCCCCCGCAACCAATTGGAAGAGCCGGCTGTGGACGCGCTTGGTGCGCACGGTCCAAGATCGTATGACAGCCAATATCCGCCGTTCCGTCGATGAGGTCCGGCGGCAATACGGGCTGGCCCCGCTCACCGAAAGCATTTCGAGCCTGGCCGGGAAAATGCCGCTGTACCTGGTCGCCGGGACGCGTGACTTGGATTACGGCCGTACCGACCTCCCCTCCACCGTGCACTATGTGGGCCCCTGTCTGTGGAGCAAACCGGCCGGTTCGGCTCCAGCGGCCTGGCTCGACGAACTACCCGCAGGCAAACCGGTCGTCCACGTCACCGAAGGGACAGTCCATGCCAAGAAGCCGCTGGTGCTTTCGGCCGCGGCCCGCGGATTGGCCAATCTGCCGGTTTCGGTCGTGATGGCCACCGGTACGCAGCGGCAGCCCTCGCAATTAGGCCTGGAGCCGCTTGCCCCCAATGTCCGTGTGGAGCGTTGGGTAGTTTACGATCACCTGCTGCCACGTACGGATCTGGTCGTGACCACGGCCGGAGCAGGAACGGTGTATGCCGCTCTTGCCGCAGGTATTCCGCTGGTCATGATTCCTACGGAATGGGACAAGCCGGAAGTCGCTCAGCGGGTCCGCAAAGCCGGAGCCGGAGTAGTACTATCGCCCGAACGCTGCACGCCTCAGCGGCTGCGCGCCGCCGTGGATCAAGTGCTCGGCGATCCGTCGTTCCGGCAGAACGCCCGCCGGCTCGCCGCCGATTTCCAGCGCCATGGAGGACCGGCGGAAGCGGCACAACTGTTGGAAAATCTGAGCCTCGAAGTGGGCGGCCGGGCGCATGCCAGTTATCAATAGCGGGAAAGGCCAGGAAGCTTGACCCACCGAAGGACAAACCTATGAATCTGCTGCTCACTGGTGGTTCCGGCTTAATCGGCTGGGAGTTCCTGAAGCACGCTCCGCGGCATTGGAATATCGCCGTCGCGGTGCATCGGAACGATGACCTGCCTCTTTCCAGCCCCTGTCATCGCGCGGTGCGGCTGGATATCACGGATCGGAACGCGGTAGAAGCCGTCGTTCGCCAGATACAACCGGAAGCCGTAGTGCACCTAGGTTCCATCGGCAGCCTGGATCAATGCAAGGATCAACCCGGTGAAGCCCGGCGGGTAAACGTAGAGGGTACCCGTAACCTGCTGGAAGCGACCGCATCCTGTGCGCAGGTGTTCGTTTTTTCTTCCACGATGTACGTGTTCGATGGCACCCATCCGCCCTACGACGAAGAAGCCCCCACCAATCCGGTCAATCATTACGCCTGCACCAAACTGGAAGCCGAGAGATTGGTACTGTCCATGGCGCGCAGGCCGGTGATTCTGCGGCCGATGACGGTCTACGGATGGCACTCGCCCGCGCAGCGTAAGAACTGGGTCACTTGGCTGATCGGCAAACTCGAAGCCGGTGAACCAGTCAAAGTCGTGAACGATGTTTTTAACGATTATCTCTGGGTGGCCGACGCCGGCCGGGCGATTCGCGCCGCGCTCGAGAAAGGCGGCGTTTCGGGCATTTTTCATGTCGGCGGTCCGGAAGTAGCCAGCCGATACGAGTTTTCGAGGCGTGTGGCGGAAATCTTCGATCTGCCTACCAGTCTGATTACCCCGGTGGGCAGCGATTATTTCCCGTCCATCGCTCAGCGTCCCGGGAATACCACGTGCAACATCCGTAAACTCCGCACGATCCTGGGAGTCGAGCCTTTGGGTATTACGGACGGCTTGCAGAGCATGCGAGAGGCCGCGTCGCGGCAGTTGGCGGCGCGGGCGGCAGCGCAAACGAGCCAGTTCGGAGCCGCGACCGGAAGCGAGCGGTCTATCTGAAATGGTAACCACCGATTCCAGCGTCATAGGTTCTGAGCAGGCTTACCTGGATCGCCTGCAGGATGTCACTGTCCAGCCCGTTTTTATCGTCGGCCCTCATCGTTCCGGCACCACGCTGCTCTACCGCGTGCTCGAAGCCACCGGCCGATTCAATGCGGTCACTTTGTTTCACATCCTCAATCGCCACCGTCTGCTCCAGTTGCACTTCGGAGGCCGGCTCAAGGCCGCGTGGGAAGAGTTGGATCGCGACTTCGAAGCCAGGGGTGTCAAGGGCGAAGACCAAAACTCCGCTAAGGTCAGCCCCGATATCCTGGAGGAGTACTGTTACTCCTTCGACTACCAGGGCCGCCGGCCCATTCTGGATGAGAAGAACCTTCCGGGGTTCCGGCAGTTCTGCCAGAAACTCCAGCTTTTGCAGGAGCCTGGCCGTCCGCTGTTGTTGAAGAACCCGTTCGACACGCCGAATTTCCTGCCGATGCAGCGAATGTTACCGCAGGCGCGCTTCGTATTCATCTATCGTCACCCCGCAGCCGTTATCAATTCACAAATGCGTATGTTGCGCTACGAATTCGAAAAACGGCGCGAGTATGAGGCCATTCTGATTCCGCGCTTCGAGCGTCTCTATCGCAGTCCGATGAAGCTCGCTCTGGCCCGCTTTATCTACTCCGAGCGCTTCCCGTTGCTCTTTCAGCAGGTGTCGCGTAACGTCTCGCGCAGCTTCGATTATGTGACAGAGAACATAGATAAATTAGGCCCCGCGGCTATGGGAGTGACTTATACGGAACTCTGTCAGAACACCAATCCGGTGGTCCGCCGCATTCTCGATTTTCTGGGCCTCGATCCCGAGCTTTCGCGGGATTTCTCAACAATGGTACGGTCGCGCGAGGCCCCACTTCTTCCGGAAGTGCAACATCACTACGCCTGGATCGAGAAGCGCAATGCGGCCTATCTGCGGCGGTTTCAGCCCAGAAGTTAACAAGGAAACTACCCCGCAAGATGGCTATACCTGGCTAGTACTTCGGGCCTTACCGAATAGGCCTAATTTGCTTGTACCTATAGGAATAATTGCATAAAATTAGCCCCATATGAGTTCTACCAAAGGCATACACGGAATCATTTTTTCGCTGGTTTTAGGTGCGAATTCGCTGGCGGTTGCGGGGCCCGCCGCAGTCAGCAGTCTGCAAACCGATGACGCCACCCGGGCCAAGGCGTTGGATGTATACAGTCATCTGCCGCTGGCCTTCGAGATGAATGAGGGACAGAGCGACCCCCAAGTGAAAGCGTTGGCTCGCGGCGCCGCGTATGGGCTGTTCTTGACGTCCGACGAAGCAGTACTGGACCTGGCGCACCAGAACGGCAAGGGCGCCGTCCTTCGCATGAAGGTTGAGGGCGCGCAGTCCGGGGCGCGCGTGGTTCCGATGGATCCCCTGCCCGGCAAAGTGAATTCCTTCATCGGGAACGATTCGTCCAAGTGGAAGAGCGGCGTTTCCGTTTATAAAAAGGTCAAGTACCAGGGCATATATGCCGGCGTAGACCTGGTGTACTACGGCAACCAGCAGGAGTTGGAATACGATTTTATCGTTTCCCCCGGCGCCGATCCCGCCGCGATTCGCCTTGGCGTAGACGGCGCGAAGGTGCGCATCGATTCCCACGGCGACTTGGTGCTGCACACGGCGGTTGGCGATGTGCGGCATCACAAGCCAGTTATCTACCAGGAGATTGACGGTGTGCGGCATGAGATTGCCGGCCATTTCGTGAAGAAGTCGAACCGCGAAATCGCTTTCGCGGTGGCTCCCTACGACCCTCATCACGATCTCGTGATTGACCCGTCTTTGGCATGGTCCACTTATCTCGGCGGCGCCAACCAGGATCGCGCCTTTGCGGTGGCGGTGGATCAGTTCGGCGACACGCATATCGGCGGTTGGACTGCCTCCCACAAATTCCCGACGAATGGCACGTACGGCAGCAGCCCGTACCCGAACTACTGCGTACCAACGACCACCTGCAATCCCACGACGGATGCCTTCTTCAGCGTGATCTATACTTCCGGCAACGGCGGCAACCTGTTTATCTCGACCTATTACGGTGGTTCCACGGGATCGACCAGCATCGAAGGTATCGTCACTTACGGCAATAACGTGCCGACCGTATACGTAGTAGGCACCACCTCTGCCAAGGACATCCCTCTGGGCAGCGGATCTCCTCCCCTGCAGTCAGCAAATGCCGGGGGCAATGATGCTTTCATGGCCAAATTGGGGTTGAGCGGCATTGAGTTCTGCACCTATCTCGGCGGCAGCGGGGATGAGACCGCAACCGGCATCACTCTCGACAGCCAAGGTGATGTGATCGTCTCTGGTTACACGACTTCCACCAATTTCCCCACGGCAAACGCTTTCCAAAGCACCAACAACGGGAGCGTCAACACCTTTGTAACCAAATACAACAGCCTGTTGAATGCGTACGTTTATTCCACCTACTTGGGCGGCCCTGGGATCGCAGTAGGCAACAAGATCGCCGACGGCAATTCCGATGTTCTCTACATTGCGGGCCAGACCACATCGGTTACTCCGTTTTCGAAGACCGCGAAATCCGGCAACGTCTACAAGGGATTTCTCGCGGCCCTCAATTTTGCGGGTTCGGCTGAGGCGTTCCCCACCATTATCTTTGGGGGTAGTGGCAATACCATCGCCAACGGAGTGGTTGTCGATTCCACCGGAAACGTCTGGGTTGCTGGTTATACAAGCTCGACCGACTTTCAAACATTGAACCCCATTCAGGCATCGAATGCAGGTAGCTACGATATCTTCCTGCAGGAATATACCAGCGGCGGCACGCTGCAGTTCTCGACATACTTGGGCGGCTCCGGGACCGATCAAGCGATGGGGCTTGCCATCGTGCCCCCCGGCCAGGTGCCTCCCAATGGACTGTTGGACCACCTGTTCATCGCCGGAACCACGAATTCGACGGACCTCATACCGCCAGCGCTGGTTTCCACCGCAGTTCAAGCCACTAATAAGGGAGGATATGACGGGTTTGTGATTCATATTGTTCCCGGCACAGGCGGAGCGCCTCCGACCATCGGCTATGCCACATATCTCGGCGGCTCAGACAGTGACGTGATCACGGGTGTGGCAGCAGGAAAAGCGGGCAATGCTACGGTAGCCGGTTATACCAACTCTACCAATTACCCGACCACGCCAGGAGTTATTCAACCGCATATCAACGGCACGTCATGCCCCGGGACCAACAATCCAACCTTGCCGTGTTCCGACGTGATGGTAACCAAGATTAATACAGTGCCGTAACCACAACCGCTCCCGGATGCTTCGGAGAGAGAGCAAATTGGAACCGGCAGTTGAGTAATGAGGAGAGAATGATGGGGAAGGTTTTCCGCGCACCGCTTCGCGTGCTGGCTCTTATCTGGCTGCTCGCTATTTACGCCAGCGCGCAGAGCACGTACGCTCCGCTTTTCAAGTATGATTTCACGGAAATCGCGCAGCAGGGTTTTGGCGAACGGCAGAACACCTGGGCTTGGTCCATGGCTTATTTCAACGGGAAGTTGTATCTCGGCACAAATCGAAGCGAGGACTGCATCACACAAGCCACCTCGCACATGGTGGATCCGGCAACTCCGTACCCGCCGCTCGATCCCGACATTTCGTGTCCCGTAGTGAACAACCCGGATGGATCGCTGAATTTCCAAGCCAGTCTCGCTCAATTGTCATTGCAAGCGGAGATTTGGGCTTGGGATCCGAAGACCAACTCCTGGAGCCGGGTCTTTCAATCGCCTCTAAGTGTGGCGGTGCCCGGAACCAATCCCCTGGGTGGCACCACTCCGTTAATGGTGCCCCCGGACATCGGCTTTCGCGGCATGATGGTATACACCGAGGCGGACGGCACGCAGGCTCTTTATGTAGGCGGCTGTTCCTCGACCGAGATCCATCCCGGTGTTCCCGGGGGACGATTGCTCCGCTCGGTAGATGGCGTCAACTTCACGCCCATCCCGCAAGACCCAGGCACGAACCTCGCGGCAGTCGGAAATACGTGTTTCCGGGGCATGCAAAGCTTCCTCGTCAACAACCAGACCCAATTCGTCGCTTTGGCGGTGAACTGGAAGGGGGAAGGTACGGTAATCATGTCCCCAACTCCCAAGCTGGGCGACAACACCTTCAACCAGATTTCCAGCCCGCTGACTCCGGCCTACGAGATCGGCGTCTTCAACAACTTCCTGTATGTAACCTTCGTCGACAATGTACATGGTTTCAACGTGCAGAAGACGAATGCGGTTATGCCCGCGCCGAACCAACTGCCGAGTTACAGCCTGGTGATCCCGAACGGTGGCTGCCGGCCCGTGGATCCCGATCCGATCGCCCTCAGCATGTCCAACTACGATGGCGATTTATACGTGGGTGGTGATGGAGTACAGCGAGGCCAGCCGGTTTATAACCAGAGTGCCGAGTTGTTTCGCATTCACGCCGATGACACCTGGGATGTGATTTCAGGAGATCCCCGTCCTGCCGGTTCGTGCAGCGGCGCCAAAAACCCGCTGAGTGGTTTGACTGGAGGCTTCGGCTGGTATTTCAACGAACATATGTGGCGGCAGAACGTGTATGACGGCCGCCTTTACGTGGGCACCTTCGATGACTCCACCGCCTTTCGTCTGAACAAAGACGCAAGCGCGTTCGCCGCGGAAGAAGGCTTCGATCTGTGGTGGACCCAGGACGGCACCTACTTCAACCAGGTTAATGAGGATGGATTTGGAGACAAATTCAATATCGGAGTGCGCTCCTTCGCCAACACGCCATATGGAATGTTCCTGGGCACGGCCAACCCCTTCTATGGCTTGCGCGTTTACAAAGGTTTCCCCAGTCAGATGGTCAATGGCGGACCGGTTAGTGGCTCGACTATCCTGACCTCCCACATGGAGACCCCGCAACATGTCCAGGTGGAAGCCGGTGCTTCGGCAGCCTTGCTCAGTTGGGATCCGCCTGCGAGCGGCGCCAAGCAGTATCACATCTTCCGCAAGACGTTTACCGCGGTTGCCCCGGGCGAGGAGCCAAGCGCAGCCGTTCCCACGGCCTGGGCGGAAATCGCGGCTACGGCCAATCCGGTTTACCGGGATGGCAGCGTGGAAAAGAACGGCAAGTATGCCTATCAAATCAAGGCTGAAGATGAAAACGGGCAGCTTTCCGGATATTCGAATTTCGTGACGTACCCCGCGGCAGGCCTGCCTGTCACTTTCGGCGATGTGCGCGATGCCTTTAGTCAACGCGTACAGCACGGGAATTTTGGGTCCGTATCCGGTCACCAGAAGTTTTGGAATCGCCTCACCGCAGCCGAGAAGGCCGCCGCCTCTGGAAATTTTGATAGCCTCAACGCGTTTTGGGCCACGGTCAAGACCGATGCGTCACAGTACTCCGCGGATTCCGTCGCGAGCCGTGAACTCGAACTCATGCTCAGCCGTCTCTCCAAGCGAGGGCAACTGGTTCAAGCCGGGTACCTCACGCCGGATGCGCTGCGCGCCAATACCACTACCACCCCAAACAGCTTGGTCTGCAGCAACGGAAACTGCGTGCAGCCCACGAACGGCCCTGGCGGCTCAACCTACCCGTTCGGCAGCATCACGATCAATGGTCCCTACTGGGCCAACAACCGGTACACCGACGACAACTTCAAGTACTTCATCTACGAGCCGGCGCAACCCACTCCAGCCCAAGCTCCCGTCATCCTCTTTCTCCATGGATACGGCGCGTTCGCGCCTTCTAACTACGAAGGCTGGCTCGAACAGATGTGCCGCAAGGGTTACACCGTTGTCTGGGTGGAATATCAAGCGCATCTGAACCTGGGTAATATCAAGGAGGCCCAGTCCTATCCTTCCAACGCGCAAGCCACTTGGGTGGACGCGCTATACCGCTTGCAGAATTTCACTTGGGAAAAACACGTGAAACCGGCGCAAGCCAACGGTCAAATACAGTCGATATTCGTCGGCCACTCTTTCGGCGGCTGGATCGCTCCTTCGATCGCAGGCAACGCCACCACGGCGCTTCGCTTCCCGCCACCGCTTGCCGTGGTGATGATCGAGCCGGCCAGCCTGGGCTTGCTGCCGCCTATTAATTATGCCGGTATTAGTGCGAATACCAAGATGGTTATCGTCTCGGGGGATCAGGACACCACCGCCTGCACGGCAGACGCTGTAAGTATCTACACTAACTCACCACCTCAAGCGCCGCAGAACAAGCAGTACCTGTTCTATAACTCGGATACTTCGGGCACTCCGCAACAAATCGGGAACCACTTCTTTCCGAATACGGACGGCTACAGTGACACGGCCTCTATGGATATGCGTGACTACGAAGTAACCTGGAAGCTTTCCGTGGCGGCGGCCGATTGCGTGGTAAGCAACCAGAACTGCGACTACTTCCTGGGCGCGGGCAGCGCCAATCAACTCTTCACGGGAACCTGGAGCAACGGCGTGAACATGAAGCCGATGACCTACATCACCGATCCTACGACGCAACTCCCGCACATTCCGGGTTGCCCATAGTAGGACCGATCGAGGCCGAGGGGCACGCGGCGGCAGCCGCGCCCTCTGCCTCAACGCGAATAGTTCTGTATATAGATATCGCGCGGAAATCCTTTCCCGCGCGCGATCTTCAAGAGCCGGACGGCCTCATCCCGATCCATGCGTCCCCCAAGAGCAATCAGATACGGGGAGCGGTCCGGATTCGGAGTGAAGACTTCAGCCTTGGCGCCGCTCCACTTCTTGTTGATGGCGTCTGCACGGCGTTCCGCCGATTTGCGGCTTGAGTAGGTAAACGCAATCACGCGCCAGTAGTCCCGGCCTTGAGCCGGTGACGCTGCCACAGCCGAAGCGGTAGCAGGCGGACGTGTGGGTGTCTGCGAGGACGATACGGCGCGGGTAGCCGGCGGTGGCGGTGGCGTTTTCGGTAAAAACAGATAGCCAAGGCCGCCCAGTAAAGCCGCGAGCGCGCCATAAGCCCAAAGCGGAAAAGGCGGCCGAGCGGGCTGCGGCGTGGGGGCATGAATTGGTTCTGGCCGCGCCTGCTCCACTACAGCAACGGGCGCCGGCGCGGTTTCTGGCACTCTCCGCGGCGGTGGAAATAGCGCATCGAGCTGCGCCAAATCGTTCGCGACCGTGTTCCGCCCGTCCGGCTCGCGCAGAGTGTCGGAAGCAAGTTTAATATCGTTCCCCACCGCGAGAATGTGGGCCTCATCCACAGCCGCGTGTGCCAGCCCGTGCGAATGGATGTAAGCCAACGCGCCGGAGATCGCTTCCCGAACCTCCAGGGCTTCCGTTTCGCTCAATGCGTTCCGCTCGAGCGCTTTTGCCAGAGTGTCATCCGGAAACTCAAAAACCGCGAATAGGAACGGCTCTTCCCCATCCTCGCTGCGCCCGAAATCCAACAACCGCAGCAGATGCGGATGCGCGAATTCGCGGACGCGGTTCCATAACTGCAATTGCCGCTCCGCGTCGATACCCTCTTCGGCCAGCAGCTTTATCAAGACCCGGCGCCCATCCGGGCGATGGGTCGCGCGAACGAAGCTGGCGCCCTCCGTTTCACCGAGCCACTCCTGTATGTCGTAATCTCTATCGGCGAATGCATCTTCCAGGAGATTCCAATTACTGAGCCGAGTCGAGTTCATGGTTCCAAAGGTTTTCCTGTAGAGATCGGGAGAGGTGTTTAACTCTTCATGGTAAGGCAATCCAAGAACAGCAGCACAGGAAAATGTTCAGGCAGTTGGGCGAAAACTCACAACACTTTCGAGCCGGAATGTTTTGGAGCCTGCGCCGGTCTGCGCTGCTGGTTTACCCAATGATGTGGTACGCAGCGAAAGCGCCCACGTACGCCAGGACGCTCATGTAGGTGAATTGCAAAACGGGCCACTTCCATCCCGCCGTTTCGCGGCGCACCACCGCGATGGTGGAAATGCACTGCATGGCAAACGCGAAGAAGATGAGCAGCGCAACTGCCCCGCCGAGGCTGAGGTCCTGATGGATGGCTTTCTGGAGGTCGAGGCTTTTTTCATCGGCGCCGTCCATCCCGTAGATCGCGCCCAACGTGGCGATGATCGTTTCCCGCGCAGCAAATGAGGTAATCAGGCCGATGCCGATTTTCCAGTTGAAGCCCAGCGGTTTGATTGCCGGCTCGATGGTCCGTCCGATGGTTCCTGCCAGGCTGTTACCCAGCGCGGGCGGCTTGCCATCTACGAACGGCACGTGCGCCGCAACCCACAGAATTACCGTTACCAACAGAATTACCGTTCCGGCGCGCCGCAGGAAGACCACTGAGCGATCAAGAAGCCGCAATCCCAGCGATTGCAAGGTCGGCCAGCGGTAGGAGGGCATCTCCAGCAGGAAAGGTGTCCGGCCGCTCTTTAAAACCGAAGACTTCAGCGCCTTGGCCGTGATCACCGCGGCCACGAATCCCAAAACATACAGCCCCAGCATGGCTACCGTCTGCGTGCCCAGAAACGCGCCGAGAATCGGCCGGTTCGGGACGAAGGCCAGAACAATGAGCGTATACACGGGGAATCGCGCCGAGCAGGTCATGAACGGCGCAATCAGAATCGTGGCGATCCGGTCGCGCTTGTTCTCGATGGTGCGGGTCGACATGATCGCCGGCACAGCGCACGCATAAGCCGACAGTAGCGGGATGAAGGATTTGCCTTGCAATCCGACCCGCGCCATGGTGCGGTCGGCGATCAGCGCCGCGCGCGCCAGGTAGCCGGAATCCTCCAGGATGCCGATAAATAGGAACAGCATCAGCACCTGCGGCAGGAACACCACGACGGAACCGACGCCTTTCCACACGCCATCGATCAGCAGCGACCGGAACAGCGACTCCGGGAGCACAGATGCAACCCAGTTGCCCGAGACCTCGAAGAGCCACTTGACGCCGTCCATCACAGGCGTGACGTAGTTGAAAATGGTTTGAAAGACCGCGACCACCACCACGACGAAGACTACCAGCCCCAGCACCGGGTGCAGAAAAAGGCGATCCAATCGGCGGGTCCATTCCGGAGGCGCCGGCGGGCGGTACTTGGCCTGGTTGCCCACCTGCCCGGCCCACGCGCGGCACTTGGGTACGTCTTGCAGGATCGGCAATTCTTTTGGCGCAGGCTTGGGCATCGTGCCGGCCAGGAACTTGTAGACCTGCTCGAGCCCTTCGCCTTGCCGCGCGCTGATCAGCGCTACCGGAGCGCCGAGTTGCGCCGAAAGCGCCTCGAGATCGAGATGCCCGCCGCGCTTCCGCAGGTCGTCCGCCATATTGAGGATGACCAGCGTGGGAATACCGAGCGCCAGGATCGGAGCGGCCAGCATCAAATGCCGCGCCAGGTTGGTCGAATCGAGCACCAGCAGTACGGCCTGCGGCTTAGGGGTATCGCCACGCTTGCCCGTCAATACGTCGTGCGCAATCTGTTCATCTTCGGAGCGTGGCATCAGGCTGTAAACACCCGGGAGATCGATGATCCACGCTTCGCGCCCATCCGGGAGCACAGCCAGACCGGTGTGTTGCTCCACCGTCACGCCAGGAAAATTGGCTACCTTCTGCCGCAGGCCCGTGATGCGATTAAATAAAGTGGTTTTGCCGCTGTTCGGCGGCCCGATGACAGCTACGCGCGTCGCGCTGGAGGTGGAGTCTCTCCGCTCTGGAAACGGCATTACCGCCGCGGCGCTGCAACCGTCGCACTGGCTCACGAATTCCTCGATTTACGAGATAGCCGTACCTTCATCCGGCGGGCGGTTTCGCGCCGTAGCGCTACTTCGGAGCCATCCACCTGAAAAACCCGGGGGTCGCCACCTGGGGCGCTTAGGCCCGCGGTGATGCGCGTCCCCGGCAAAAACCCGAGTTCCATCAGCCGCCGGGCATCCTCTCCGGGAAGATCGATGCGATCGAGAATGGCGGCATCCCCTCGATGCAAATCCATCAGCGTGGCCAGCGTTTCAGGCGGATTGCTGTTGCCACTCAGTTGCAACATGGTTTCAGTATGAGGTCGTCTGAAATTCTTGTCAAGAGGCCCTTTCGGGATTTTGCGTTTTTTCCGTGACACCGCAGGTCAACTAACCCAAGTAGTGCAAAATAAATGATATACGATTAGAGGATGGCCGCACAATACCAGGTCCGGCGCGCTCGTGTGAAGGACCTCGGCCGCATTCAGGAAATCGAGAATTCCAGCTTCGGCCGGGAAGCCTATGATCGCAAGCTATTTGCAGATTATCTCAACAACTGCGGCGAACTGTTCCTGGTTGCGGAGTACCGGCGGGTCATTTGCGGGTACCTCATCAGTTGTTTGCGGGGGTTGGCGGCCGTACCCCGCGCCGAACTCGTTTCCGTGGCGGTCGACCCCGCGTTCAGGGGCAGCGGAACCGCTTCCGCACTATTGGAAAGCACGCTACGCCGCTTGCGGCGGCGGGGGGCCATCAGTCTGAACCTTATGGTGCGGGTTGCCAACCGCCCGGCCCTGGCCTTCTACGAAAAGTACGGCTTCCGGCGATTGCGAATCGTACCGGGATACTACGAGGATGGCGGGGACGGGATCGCTATGTCTCGGCCGGTCAGCCGCGCACTGCGCACTCCATCGCCTCCAAAGCTTGTTCGCAGGCGCCCCGGTCGACGTCATAGTGCGTGACGGCCCGCATCTGCCGCTCGTTGATGCCGTTCAGCAGGACGCCCCGTTCTTTCAACCGGGCGCTGATCTCCGCGCTGGCCGTGCCCGTCCCGCTCACATCGAATACAACAATATTGGTCACTACCTTGGCCGGGTCCACCGCGACTCCACCGATCTGGGCCAGGCCCTCGGCGAGAAACTTCGCATTGGCGTGATCCTGCGGCAGTTTACCCGGCGTCTCCTCGAGGGCCACCAGCGCTGCCGCGGCCAGCACTCCCGCCTGCCTCATGCCACCGCCCAGCCGCTTGCGATACAGCCGGCCGCGCGCCATGTCTTCCGCTGGACCGGCCAGCAGCGAACCTACTGGCGCTCCCAATGCCTTAGAGACGCAAAACATCACGGTATCCGCCGGTGCCGCGATTTCGTGCACGCAAGCGCCCATAGCCGCGGCCGCATTGAAAATGCGCGCTCCATCCATATGTACTTTCAGGCCGCGCTCATGCGCGCCGTCGCAGATTTCGCGGATAGTCTCGATCTGGTAGATCGTGCCGCCCGCCATATTGTGCGTGTTTTCGATCTCGATCAGGCCCGTAGGCGCCCAATGCGGGCCGAGTGGCCGGATCTCGCGCCGGATCTGATCCCAACTCAGAATGCCATCTTCCGCCGGAATCGGACGTGCCACGCAGCCGGAAAACCAAGCCATCATGGCCAGCTCATAATTGAGCACGTGAGAGCGCGCTTCGCAGATCACTTCCTGCCCGTGCTGGGTATGCAGCTTTACAGCGATGCTGTTGCCCATCGTGCCCGTGGGAACGAACACGGCCGCCTCCTTACCGGTGACCTCAGCGGCCCGCTGCTCCAGCCGGTTAACGGTGGGGTCTTCGCCGTAAACGTCGTCGCCCACTTCCGCCTCCATCATGGCGCGCCGCATGGCGGGAGTCGGTTTAGTCACTGTATCGCTGCGCAGGTCGATCATGTGCCGATGAACTCCTGAAATACTTCGTTGGAAAGCAGCACGCCCCGCCCGGTGAGCCGTAGAACTCCGCCTCCCCGCTCCAGCAGGCCTGCATCCACGAACCTCTGGATGGGGCGCTCGAAACGCCGCCACTCTTCTTCTCGTGGACGGATTCCGCCCAGTAGCCGCAGCCCCACAAAGAACCGCTCCTCGTCCACACGCGCGGGCGACGATTCCGCGGGCTGGCCGGCCACATAATCCTCGGCCGATTCCGGGTTCTGCCGCCGCGTCGCGCCATCGAACGAATGCGCATCCGCCCCGAAGCCGGCGTAAGGCTCCAGATTCCAATACTTGAGGTTGTGCAGCGATTCGAAACCAGGCCGCGCGAAGTTGGAAATCTCGTACCGGAGTATGCCCATCGCTTCCAGTGCTTCGACGGCGTTCTCATAGAGCTCCGCGGTTTGTTCCTCGGTGGGCGCGTCCAACGCTCCGTAGCGCACGCCGCCCAGCAGCATCTCCTTGCCTAACCGGCTGTCCTCGTCCACTTCCAGCATGTAGACGGAGGCGTGCGGCGGCTGAAGGCGCTTAATCCAGCCGAGCGATTCGCGCCAGCTCGCGGCCGTCTGGCCCGGTAAGCCCGCGATCAGGTCGATGTTTACATTCGCGATGCCCGCATCCTGCAGCATGGCGAGTTCGTGCGCGACGATCTGCGCGGTGTGCTTCCGCCCCGTCCGGCGGATCTCCGTCTCCACGAACGATTGCACTCCCAGGCTGACGCGATTGATCCCGCATCCGGCCCAGCCGGAGGCTTTCTCGGGCGTGATCGTACCGGGCGCGGCCTCCAGCGTTGCTTCGCGCCAGGGAGCGCCGGGAATCAGCGCCAGCAGTTTGCGTAGCTCGTCGAAATCGAGTGAACTCGGCGTTCCGCCGCCGAGGTATAGCGTCTCCGGGCGCCACTGCCACTGATGTGCGCTCAGTTCCCGCCCGAGTGCCTCCAGGTAGCGGTGTGCCAGTTCTCGTGGAAACACGCCCGAAGCGAAATTGCAGTACGTGCACTTCTGCGCGCAGAAGGGATATGAAAGATAGACGCCTGGCACCTATTCGTACTCTAGCGCACCTGCAGTTAGCCAGCCTTGCTTGCCACTTTCTTCCCCGCCAGCACCGTGGCGCTGGGGAACAGCCGCTGTTTGCCCGTCCGCTTGTTTCCGAAGTTGTCGTCGAAATCGAAGTTGCCCTCGCGAAGCTCCAGTATCGCGATATCCGCGGGTGCCCCCGGTTTGAGTGTGCCACGCGTGCGGAATACCGGAAAATCGTGCGATGCATTCACCGTGGCGCACGCAATCACCTGGTTGAGCGGCATGCCAAGCATTAGGAACTTCGACATCACGTTGGGAAAATCGATCACCTGGGAGGTACGCGCCTCGGGTGTCCAGTCGGTCGAGAACGTGTCCGGCAAAAAGCCCTCGCGTAATACCTGGTCCGCAATGTCCCAGCGCAGGTGTCCCGTCCGCCCATTGCCCAGATCGAAACGCACGCCGCGCCGGCGCGCCGCCTTTACCTCCCGCAGAATGTGGCCCGCATCGTCGATAATGCTGTTGGGCGGTGGTGCAAACATGTGGGTCACGATATCGCCCCGCTTGAGCAGCGCCAGCAGCTTCGGCAAGGGCGAGACCGTCTGCCCCATGTGGATCATCACGGGCAGGTGATACGCCGAAGCTGCCTCCTGCGCCCGGCGCAGTACTTCGTAGTCGTTCTCTCCGGCCACATCGCGCGAAAGGCGCGCTTTCACTCCGGCGATCATCTCGCGGTGCTGTCCAATAGCCGCTTTGGCCACCGCCACATCCGCCCGCTTGAGGTCCATCGTGTCGCCTTGCGGCAGGATACCTTGCCGGCCGATGTTGATCAGAACACGAAACGGTTGTGGCGCCGCCTGCGCGACCGCGATGATTTCGCTGATCCGGTCCGCCCCTTGCGACCCGGCATCGATCAGGCCGGTGACGCCATCGGCCAGGCACAACTGCGGCCCGTCCTTCACCCGTCCCGCGTGTGTATGGATATCGATCAAACCCGGAACCACTAACTTGCCGCGGGCATCGATGGTTTCCGCAGCGCCCATAATGTCGGGAGCCACAGCCGCAATCCGCCCGTTGGCGATAGCCACGTCGCGTATGGCATCCACCTTGGTCGCTGGATCCACAACCCGACCGCCTTTAATAACCAACTCATATTGCCGCGGCGTTGCCGCCCAGGCGGTGCCTGCGGCGCCGGCAGCCGCCCACAGAAACGTTCGCCGGTTCATTTGCCGTCCATCTGCACTCAACTTTTCGTCCTCCTGGCCTTACAATCAAACAAGGAGACTTTCGGGCCTCCCATGACCGACGCCGTCACCACTGCCATCGTCACCGCTAGCGCCGCCGTCATTACGGCCATAACCGCGCTCCTCGTCAACTACCGCGGCTTCGCACTGTTGGACAAGCGCATCGACGTACCAACGCCCACCTCGGGCAACGGATTGAGGACTTTTAAGGCGGACAGCAACCGCCGCCTCGATCGCATCGAAACCCGCGTGGACCGCTTCGACGACCACGACAAACGCATCCAGCGGCTCGAAGACAAGCCCTAAACTCCCGCAACCCTACCTTCCGGGCCCACAGAAACCTTCGCCGGTTCAGTTGCCGTTCCCCACCATGTGCATGGAACTCTTCTCATCTTCCTGGCACACGTATTCCATCAGCTCCATCCCCGGCCGGAAGCGCACGGTGTTGCTGGTGGTCCAAGGCTTGGTGTACGCGCCCGGATCGTCAATGGTCACTTCGTATTTCAGCGTCAGGGAGTCCGTGCGCGTGTACCGTTCGATCAGGTGCTCCTGCGCGGTCTGCGCATGACCGGCCTGGTCCAGCCATGCTTTCCCGTTGAACCCGATCACGTCCACCACCAGTGTGTCGCCTTCGTAGCGGCCCACCGCGTCTCCCATCCACGTGGGCTTCAGGTCCTTCGGGTGCTGCAGCCTCTCATCCAGCCGCACGATTCTGTATGGAAAATTGTCGCCTTCGAAAATGAAAAGCACCTTGTCGGCCGTCTGGGTGATCTGGAATGGATACGGATCGAACATGTAGCGCGGTACGCCTACCGGCAGGCACCGCGCTTCGGGATCGTCCTTCGAAAGCGTCTCCACGCGTTCATTAAATAGCTGCAGCGCCCAGGGCTGGAAAGGAACGTCTACGTGCTTGTCAGCGCTGTGAACGCCTTTCCATTGCGGCTCCGCAATGTTGCCCGCGAAACCCGGATACCACGCCCCTTTGCCGCCGAAATCCGGACGTCCATCCGGCAAATGCGGCGTAGGCCCGGCTTTCGGCTGCGCGCGGCCTTCCACGCCTGTACCGACCTGGCGAGGCTCCAGAAAAGGACCCGGGTCTTTCGCAAGCTGCTGCCCCACGAGCGGCAACCCCGCCGCAGCCAACAGAGCCGCGACCGTTAGGGAGCAGTCACTCACCACCGCGTTACGGCTTCTCCGCAGGCAACTGGCGCACGTGATTATCGCTATCGACCTTAGTATCCAGTCCTTCTTTCTCGCGCAGCCGCGCGCCCTTCAGCGCGTTCAGCATCATGTAATTGCCTTCGTGGCAGGCGTACTCGTAGACCACATAGTGCGGATCGAGCTTGTAGGGCATGTGGATCTTCCACGGCTTCACCCACGTCCCTGGATCGCTGATGGTGACATCGTAGCTGAGCTCGTCTGGCGCGGTGCGCGTGAACCGCTCGACAATCATGAGGGCATCCGTAGTGGGACCACTGCCGCCGATTCCAATCTTGCCGTTGAAATTGGTCGTTTCCACGACGAACGTGTTGCCTTCCCAATGCCCGCGCGAATCGCCCATGTAGGAACGGATGTTGCTTCCCACGTGTGGGCGCCCATCCGTCGGAATCACCCGCGTTTCGTGGATCATCTCGTTGCGGATAGCCACGTAACCGGGCCCCTGCACGATCTGGTTGCCGAAGTTATAAAGAGTCGGCAGCATGCTGGAAAGAAGGCCACGCGAAATGCAGCGGCTGTAAATGTCGAAGTCTTCCCATGAATTGACAACGGAAGGAAAATGCGAACCAGGTCCCAGACCGCCGCGCAGCTCTTTGAGTCGCTTCTGGCCTTCCGGCGTGAGGGCGGGAATCCGCCCGTCCGGCGGATCTACCACTAGAGAGGCCTGCGCGTTGGGCTTGGAGTGCTCCACCCAGTAACCAGGCGGGTTGATCGAACTGCTTCCGCCCTTGGGCGGCACGAACTCTTCGTTATCCTGCTCCGCCTGTTTGCGAAACTGCTCTTCGCGTTGAGCCAACTCCTCCGGGCTCAGCGCCCCCTTCTCCGCCATGCTGAGCGGGCGCTGCATGGGAATATTGGAATCGGCGGGCCATTCGCCTTGCAGGTCGGGATCGCCCCACGGAGTCTTGGGTGGCGTGTAAGGCTTCTTCTGAGCTTGCGCGCCGGTGGCCGCCGGTTTCGCGGCTGGTGAATTCGTCTGGGCAGCTACGGGAAGCGCGGCGCACAGTGCGGCCGCTCCGATGGAAAGGAAAAACCGGTGGCTCATCCACCCCTCCTCTATCTGTTTGGGGCTACTTGCTCTCTTTGGCGTTCCCCGGATCGTCCGGGTTGGACCCGCCAACAAATAAGCGGTGCCCGTCTTTAAAGGTAATGCTGCCGCCGTTCGCCTTCGTCTCCCCGCTCTTCGCCTGGTACCCGTCTATGATCAACTCGGTACCCGCCTCCAGCGAACGCTTCGTGAAGCCGCGCCGCAGCATAATATTGGGGCTGCCGCATTCCACCATCCAATTGGTTACTTTGCCATCCGGCCCGGTCACATCCACGTGAATCCAGGAGTGCGGGTTGATCCACTCCATCTCCGTGACCTTTCCAACCAAATGGACCGGCTTTTTGTCGTCGTATTCCGCCTGGAATGCATGGTGCGCGAACACTGGCGCAACCGACAGCAACATACTGGCCCCAGCGAGGGCACACGAAACCCTTGTCAGCATCCGAAATCTCTCCACTGGTTTCCTACATTATTGAAATTTCTGAGCGATGTCAAACGTCCGCAGAACGGGCGCGAAACTCCCGATTCCGCTCCCTGTCAGGCCGGTTTACGGCTTCTCTGCCTCTTCCGCCCGTGCGCCGCGAAGGATGTCCTTCATGGCGTAGTTGCCCTCGTGGCAGGCGTACTCCGCCATCTGGTAGTGGTCGTCGCGCTTGAGCGGAATGAGCAGAGTCCAAGGCTTGGTCCAGGTGGCCGGATCGTCGATTGTCACCTGGTAGTGCAGCGTGTGGTCGTCTACGCGCGTCAGCCGCTCCATCAGGCGCAGACCGTTGCTATGGCGGCCTCCCTCGCCGTTGTACCCCACGCCATTCGACCCGATGCTGGTTTTATCCGTGAAATTCGTCGTCTCGATCACCAGCGTGTTGCCTTCCCAGTGCCCCCGTGAATCACCCATGTACTCCCGGATCTTCGGGGACACGTGCGGGCGGCCGTCCAGCGGGATTACTCGCGTTTCGTGGATCATCTCATTGCGAATCACCACGTATCCGGGGATCTGCAGAATCTGGTTGCCGTTGTTGTATACCACCGGGATGATGGAGCCGGTCACGCCGCGCGTGATGCAGCGGTAGTAGAGGTTCAGGTCCTCATAGGTATCGGCTTTACCCGCCCATTCGGCGGGATCGCCCAGGCCACCCCTGGCTTCTTTGCGGCGTTTCTGTGCTTCGGGAGTGAGCGCCGGAATGCGCCCGTCCGGCGGATCGATAATCATCGACGCTTGGCGAGTGGGTTTGCCGCGTTCGGTCCAGTAAGAGGGAGGCCCAATGCCCACGCGCGCGTCCTGGGGGGCTCGCTCTTCGTTATCGGCCGCGGCCGCCCGCTGCGCCTGCGCGACGCGCTGGGCGTATTCTTCATCGGTCAGTGCCGTCCGGTCGCCCATGCTGAGCGGCCGCTGCATCGGGACGCCCATGTTGCCCGGCCAGATGCCCTGCAGATCTGGATCGCCCCATGGCGTTTTCGGAGGCGTGTAACTTTGCGCAGCCGCCCACGCGGCCCACGCGCCGAGAGAGATCAGAACCCGAAGATTCATTGCCAACCCTTCATTACTTCTTGGTGTATTGGCCGTACAGCAGTTGTTCGGCAAACTCCACGCACTTGAAATCCAGCAACTGCGCGTTCTTGTCCGCCACCTTGTACAGCAGCATGTTGATCTTCCAGGGCTTGCTGAACACCGACGGATCTTCAATGGTGGCTTCGTAATTCAAGTGGTAGGGATCGACCCGCGTGTACCGCTCCACGACGTGTAGCTTATCGCTGGCAAAATCGCCCGCCCGATCGAACCACGCCAGACCGTTCAGGCCGGTCACATCGACCACCAGGGTTTCGCCTTCCCAGTGTCCGTTATTGGTGCCCATCCACGTGTCGGAACCCGCTTCCTCCGGCTTGCCCATATTCACCAGGCGGTTGGCGCTGGCGTACTCGTATACAAACAGAATTCCCTGCGGCGACTGCACAATCTGGAAAGGATAGGGCATGTAATTGGCGCGCGGAACGCCCGGCATGTAGCACTTGGCTTCCGGATCATCCGTGCGCCGGTTGGCGAAGTTCTTCTTCTTCTTTTCGAGAGCGGCCGGCAGATAGGGAATCGCCCCGCCTTCCACCACGCCCTGGCCCGGCGGAATGGCGCCGATCGCGCCCGTTTCCCACATCGTCCCAGCGGCCTGGGAATGGTCTTGCAAGTCCCAGTTGGCCGTGTTGAGGGCTTGCCAGATACCATTCAGATCGGGATGCCCATCGAAGGAGCGGGGCGCCCGATACGCCTGGTTTTGCCCCCAGGCGGCCGCGATGCCAGCGGCCAAAAGAATGACTATTTTCAAAAAAATACGCATGGAGACTCTCAGAGGGATACCGGCTAAGATCCTACATGACGCCAGTTTTGTGAGTCAAGTTGCGGCCGGCAAGCACGGCAAGCAATCCGTGATCAGCAACAGCTCCCTGGATCCGCCCCGCCGGCCCAGGCGCGATGGTTCGGCTACATTGAGAATCATGCCGGATTGCCAAGGCAAAACCATAATCGTTACCGGCTCCACTGGAATCGCCGCGGCTGCGGTGCGGCTCGCCACTGCCGCTGGCGCCCGCGTGCTGGTGGCTACCTCCGACGAGCGCTCCGGATGGGATTTGGCCGAGGAAACCGGGGCCGATTGTTGGGCGGGAGACTTGGCGGCTCCCAGTTCCGCCGATTCCATTCTGGCGCACTGCGTGGGCAAGCTAGGCCGAGTGGACGCGCTGTTTAATGCCGCCGGGTTAAGCGGTCGCCGCTTCGGCGACGGGCCGGTCGATCAATGCACCGATGAGGGGTGGGACCTGGCGCTCACCCACAACCTCACAACCACCTTCCTGCTATGCCGCGCCGCCGTCGGACAAATGCTGCTGCAGGAGCCCGGCGACGACGGGATGCGCGGCGCCATTCTCAACACCGGCAGCGCCTTCAGCGATTCTCCCGAGCCGCGGCATTTCGCACTGCACGCCTATTCTGCGGCGAAAGGTGGCGTGGTAGCCTTGAGCAAGTCGATGGCGGCGTATTACGCGCCGCACAAGATTCGTGTGAACGTGATTGCACCGGGGTTGGCGCGAACGCCGTTGAGCGAACGATCCGAATCCGACCCCGAGTTGGCCCAATTCCTGAAGACCAAACAGCCGCTCACCGGGGGCATGATGGATGCCGCCGAAGTAGCGCGTGCCGCCCTGTTCCTTTTGAGCGAAGGAGCCAGGGCGATCACCGGCGAGGTGCTCCGCGTCGATGCGGGCTGGAGCTTGAGCGGCGTATAAAGGAGACTAGGCCATGGTGGTTCTGGGAATCGATATTGGCGGCGCACAGATCAAGGCCGGTATGGTGGATGAAAAGGGCGCGATCCTGGCCTCGCGCACCATCAGCACGCCGCCGGATCTCGACAGCTTCGTCCCCTCGCTGCACGAGGCTGTACGCTGGCTGCTCGAAGCCACTTCCCTGCCTTCCGGCGTAGGCGTGGGGTGCAAGGGAATCGTCAACCCGGATAGCACCCAAATTGAAACACTCCCGGGAACGTTGCATTACCTGGAGGGCCTCCGTCTGAGCGAACTGGTAGGGCTGCCCATGGATGTCCCGGTGTTCGCCGACAATGACGCGCGCGTTGCGATGGCGGGAGAGTTGGTGTGGGGAGCGGCGCGGGGCCGGGAGCACGCCCTGATGATCATCCTGGGCACGGCCGTCGGCGGCGCTGTGGTGACGAATGGACAACTATTGCGCGGTTCCACCGGCGTCGCCGGCCATCTCGGCCACCTCACCGTGCAGCCGGATGGCTGCATTTGCGCCTGCGGCAACCGCGGGTGCTTGGAAACCATGTTTTCGGCGCGGGCGATTGAAGGCGAAGCCTGGGCGGCCGTCCATCGCGGCTGCGCTTCCACACTCACCCGCCTCTTCCGCGAGCAGCCGCAGCTCGCCACTTGCCGCACCATTTTTCAAGCCGCGCGGGAAGGCGATGAACTGGCGCAAGGGATCGTTTCGCGCGCGATCCGCGGCCTCGGCTCGGCGATTGCCAGCCTCCTGCACGTCTTCGATCCGGAACTGGTGATTGTCGGTGGCCCGGTGGCCGACGCCGGCGCCGACCTGCTGGTCCCTTTACGCGAAGAGGTATGGAGTCGCTCGCGCCGCCTGTTAGGCCGGGACGTGCCGCTCGTCGAACAGCAGGTCTCCGATAAATCCGGCATTATTGGCGCAGCCGGGTTAGTGATGGCACCGCGGGGGTAAGGTGCAGCGGGCCTAAACGCGATTACGGACGCAGACGTAGGCACTCTGCAGTTTTCGTCGTTTTACACAAGAGCCAACTGCTCTTCCGTAGGTTCCGCTCAACAGTACCAAGGCTCCGTGAGATACGGAATCGTCGCCAGCGCCGGCCGCTGTTCCTCGACCGGGAAAGCATCGTTCTCCGCCAGTTCCCAGATGCTGCGGAAAATCTCCGCTCGCGTCGCGCGGCGGCGTTCCTCGTCCTTGATCAGTTCCAGAATGGAACCACATAGCGGATCCAAAGCGCTGCGCCACGGGTAGCACAGAGCTCGCCCATCGAAGGGCTCGATTACCCCGTGAATCTCGGGCAGTTCCAGCAGCAGAGAGCCTTCGGGAATCAGCAGTCGAATCGCAAGCTGGATTGACGCGACGTGGTCCACCAGATCCAAATCCGCCAGTTCCCGAAGGAGCCGGCCGTAAGACTCGCGCGTCGTCCAGGGCGTAAACGGAATGAACGTCGGCGATAGCGCTAGCCCCGCCGCTCGCATCAAACCGAGTGCTTCCAGGAATCCCGCGCGCGTGTGACCCTTGGCCAGTTTTTCGAGAACTGTATCGTCCAGCGATTCGACCGCGCTGGTGACGAACAGGCAGCCGGTCTTCTTAAGGAGGGGCAGCAAATCGCGGTGCTGGAGGATATGCTCGATCTTGATGGTGACGTCGTACGTGAGCCGTGGCCATTCGTGGTGTAGCGCCTCCACCAATCGCACCGCGTGGCCGGGGCCGTTGCAGAAATCGGGGTCGCCGAAAGTGATGTGCTGCGCGCCCGCCGCGACCTGGCGCCGGATGTCCTCCAGCACCACCTCCGGTTGCACGATCCGGAACCGCCCCTGGTATACCGGCACAACCGGACAGTGCCGGCACAGGTGTTTGCAGCCGCGGCTGGCTTCCGTGTAGCCCACGCGCCGCTGGCTGCCATTCACCCGCAACTGCGCATACGCGGCGAGCGGAGGCAGCCCGCTGCGATCCGGCGGAAGGAATTGCTGCCGCGCGAGCGATACCAGGCCCGCAGGGCCTGCTCCCGCGGCCAGATTGCGCATAGGCTCCTCGAATTCGCCGCCAACGATCGAGGCCACCCCGGCGGAACGCAGGATTTCCCGGTTCAACGGTGCGTACAGACCATACGCGCAGAGACTCGCGGCGGGATTGAGGGCGCGCACACGATGGATCACGGGTAGCGCCAGGCGCGCGGCGGTATGCATCGGCAGGAAAAATGCGATGAGCTCCGCCTCTTTCACGGCCGGCGTGGGCAGCGGCGCGCGCGAAAGGTCCGCCAGCGTTACTGCGTGCCCGTCCGCCCGCAGCCAGGCGGCCGGCGATGCGAGCCCGAATGGCTGACGCCCCAGATCGTAGGTGGAGATCAGCACGACCCGCACACCCCATTATTACCGGTTTGTTACACTGATTAGGAACCCTTTTCATCTCCCCCAATGCTCGCCGTCACCAGTATTGCCGACGAAATCCTCGACTGGAAACGCCAGCGCAAGGCCATTCTGCTGGCGCACCATTATCAGGAGCCCGAAATCCAGGAACTCGCCGACGTGATTGGCGATAGCCTCGAGTTGGCCCGGAGGGCCCGCGACTTTGAAGGCAACGTGATCGCCTTCTGCGGCGTCTGGTTCATGGCGGAGACCGCCAAGGTTTTGAATCCGCAGCGGATCGTGGTAGTCCCCGACCGCGAAGCAAGCTGCAGCCTGGTGGAGAGCTGCCCCGTGGAGCCGATCCGGGCCTTTCGCCGGCAGCATTCCGATTACGTCATCGTCAGCTACATCAACACGTCGATCGAAGTGAAGGCCGAGAGCGACATCCTGTGCACTTCGCGCAATGCCGTGAAGGTGGTAAACTCCATCCCACCGGAGCGCCCGATCCTGTTCCTGCCCGACCGCAACCTGGGCAATTATGTGAAGCGGCAAACCGGGCGTGCCAACATGCAGATCTGGCAAGGCGCTTGTATGGTTCACGCCACGTTCCCCGCCCGGCGCGTCGCCGAAGCCAAATTGGAACACCCCGGCGCGCTGATCGTGGCCCACCCGGAATGCCCCGAAGCCGTGCTCGCTATGGCTGATTTCGTTGGTTCGACTTCCGCTATCATCGAATGGTGCGCGGCCAGCCAGGCGTCCGAGTTCATCGTGATGACCGAGAGCGGGGTCAATTACTCGCTCCAGCGGCTGGCGCCCGGCAAGCGCTTCCACTACGTGGCCAACGAAAACTGCAATTGCAGCGAGTGCCCCTATATGAAACTGAACACGCTGGAAAAGCTGCGCGACTGCCTGCAAAACCTGGAGCCGCGTGTGGAGCTGCCGGCCGAAATCATGGAGCGCGCCCTCGTTCCACTGGAGCGCATGCTCGCGGTTAAATAGATGGCCCTCACTCCACTGATTGATTCCTTCGGCCGCCTCCACGACAACCTGCGCATCAGTGTCACCGACCGCTGCAATGTCCGCTGCTTCTATTGCATGCCGGAGACGGACGTGCAGTTCGTCGACCGGCGCGAGATCCTCGATTTCGAGGAGATCGAGCGCTTTGCGCGGATCGCCGTCTCGCTGGGAATTCGCAAGCTACGGATCACCGGCGGCGAACCGTTGGTGCGGCGCGACCTGCCGGTATTGATTCAACGGCTCACGGCGATTCCCGGAGTGCAGGATTTGGCGCTCACCACCAACGGCGTGCTTCTGCCGCAATTGGCCGAGCCCCTCTACGCTGCCGGGCTGCGGCGTATCAACGTGCATCTCGATACGCTGGACCGCGACCGCTTCCGCCAGATCACGCGTCGCGACGAGATCGGGAAGGTGCTGGCCGGCCTGGAACACTGCAAGAAGCTGGGCTATTCGAAGATCAAAATTAACGCCGTGGCGGTCAAGAACCTGGTCGAACCCGATATTGTGCCGCTGGCGCGGTACGCGCGCGAAAACGGGTTCGAGGTGCGGTATATCGAGTTCATGCCGCTCGACGCGCAGAACCTGTGGGATCGCAGCAAGGTGCTCCTGGCCGATGACATCGTAGCCATGCTGAGCCGCGAGATTGCGCCCCTGATTCCCGTCCCCGACCCCGACCCGCGCGCCCCGGCCAGCGAATACCAGTTCGCCGATGGTATCGGGCGCATCGGCCTGATCGCTTCGGTGAGCCGTCCCTTCTGTTTGAATTGCAACCGGCTGCGGCTGACCGCCGATGGAAAAGTGCGCTACTGCCTCTTCGCCATCGAAGAAGACGACGTCAAAGCGCTGCTCCGCTCCGGAGCGCCCGATGAAGCCATTGCCGCGGTGATCCGGCGTAACGTGGCCTCCAAGTGGATCGGTCACGAGATCAACTCCAACAAGTTCGTAGCGCCGCCGCGTCCCATGTACGCGATCGGGGGCTAGGACCTGCTCAGCCGCAAGGGGAAGTGGCCGCCGCCCTGGCTCTTCCTGCTTCTGATCCTGCCCGGCGGCATTTATAGCGGGTTCACCATGACGCCCTTGCCCTACATATTGGGCAAGTCCGGCCTGCCGGTGGACAGTATCGCCAATCTCGGCTCCCTTCTCTACATTCCGACCATCTTCTATTTCGTTTGGGCGCCCCTCGTGGATATGCGGCTGCGCCGCCGCACGTGGCTTGTACTCGCTTCCTTCGCCAGCGCGGCTTGCCTGGGCATCGCTATCCCGCTGGTAGGCGTGCGGCACCTGGGATTAATCACAGGAATTCTGTTTGCCGGAATGGCGATCAACGTCATGGTGACCGCGGCACACGGAGGTCTGATGGTGAAGGCGTTGACTCCGGCCGCGCAAGCCAAGGCATCGGGTTGGACGCAGGCGGGCAACCTCGGAGGCGGCGCTGTGGGCGGAGGCATCACCTTGTGGTTGCTGGGGCGCGTGGCGGCTCCGATCGCGGCCATGGCGACCTGCGCGCTGACCGCTGTTCCGTCCTTGGCTGCTCTGACGATAGCCGAAGGTCCGCCGGTGCCCTCCGCCGGGCTGCTCGATCGCATCGTCAAAATCGGCAGAGAACTGGTGGTGGTGCTGCGCACTCCGCGGACGTTCTGGGGATTGCTCTTGCTGCTGGCGCCTGTGGGCTCCGGCGCCGCGCTGAACCTGTTGCCGGCGGTGGCCTCCACTTATCGCGTGGGCGAGCAAGGCGTGCTGTGGGTCAACGGAGTCGGCGGTGGAATGGTGCTGGCATTCGGCTCGCTCCTCGCCACGCTGCTCCCCGGCGAATGGGACCGCCGCATGACCTATGCGGGCGCCGGAGTGCTCAATGCATTTGCCTCGTTCACCCTAATGGCCGGACACCGGCCAACCGTCTACTACACAGGCACGGTGCTGTATCTGCTGACGACGGGTTTCGCCTACGCGCGCTTCCTCGCACTGGTGATGGACGTCGTCGGGCCGGGAGAACACGGCACCAGCACCCGCTACAGTTTATTCAATGCCGCGGGGAACGTGCCGATCGCATATGTGCTCTGGCTCGACGGCGTTGGCTTCCGGCATTTCGGCACGCGCGGCCTGTTCGGCGTGGATGCCTTGGGCAACCTGCTGGTCTTCGCCATTGTGGGGTCGGCCTTTCTAGGCCGCCGCCGGGCTTCCGGCCGGCGCTGCTAGCTTAACGCACGATAATGCTGTACGGATTACTCCGCACGCCATCCACCGCCACCACCACGGAAACCGGCGCGCTCCCAAAAGACTGGCTCACCACAAAGCTCACCTGCGCCGTACCTGGCTGGCTGCCCGCCTTGATTTGCGAAACGTACATGGGTACTCCGGAGAGCAACACCTGCACCCGGCCCGTGCTGCCAACGATCGACAGATCGGAGACCTGGACGGTGGCGGCCAGCGTATCGCCGGGCGAAGGAGCCGAACCGGGACCTAATTCACCCACGCTCGCAATCACCGGCGGAGCGGGATCGATCTGAATCCCCACCGGAGATGAGGTTGCAGCGCCATTATTCACCATAACCTGTGCTATGCCGCTGGGGAAACCGGCCGGAATCGCAAAGTTAATTTGGCTGGCATTCGCGAATATCACCTGCACCGGTTGATTGTTCAGCAGCACTTGCGCGCCGCCACTCGGCGGGGATAGGTTAGAGCCATAAAGAGTCACGAGAGAGCCCGCCGTAATCGTGCTCTGCGTCAAGTCGCTGTTCGAGATCGGTAGGGCGAGCCCCGGTGTGGAGGGGTTGGCCGGCTGGATGAAGAACGCACCCGGCTGCGAGGCGGCCTGGAATCCCGAGATGACGCTTATCTCCGAGGTGCTAATCGCCGCGCCCGAGGCTACCGCCACGTTGGCGGCGAGGTGGGTCGGGCTAAGCACCCAGACGCGGCGAACCCAAACATCCGTCGAACCAAATCCCACCGTAACGTGGCCATCCACAAACTGCATGTTGGCCGCATAGATATTGATGATCGACGAGCTATTCCCCGCGAGCGTCGGGATATCCACGTTGAATAGCGGCGGGCCGGTAACCGGATACGTGTAGAGCGGTGGAGTCTGCGATTGATAGAACGTGGAATTCTGGCCATCGCTGTTGTAAACGATTACGCTGGCATTCTGGCCGCTATAACCCGGCGGCGGTGTCACCGTAAGAAAACTTGCGCCGTCGGTGTTGAGGATAGTGGCAGGCGTGCCATCGAAAAGCACGCGGCTATCCAAGCCGAACCGCGCGCCCGAGACGGTCACGCTTCCATCGGAATTCCCGTTGACCGAAGAAATCGACGGCGCATCTTTCTGTACCAGCGTGAAAGCATCGGGAAGGATGTATAGATCGCCATTCGGCAGGGTGAAGACCATGTGCCGCGGCCCAGGCGACGCTTGGAAGGCAGGAACACGAAGATACACAGCGAGTGCGCCGCTGTAGGGCAAAAAGCATGGCGGAGTGATGTTGTTAGCTGACTGGCACTGGGTTGCAATCGCGAAACCGCCTAGCGCCGTGATCGATTGCGGAATCGGTGTGACCAGTGGGGGATTGGCCTGGGCGACGACTGTGACCAGGCCGGTGGTCTCGTTGGTATAAGCGGGAGTGACATGCGCGCCGGCCGCGTTGTAGCTGTACGTGATCATGTCGTACATCGGTACGTAGCTTTGCGGCAATGGGCTCACCGCAAAATTCGCTACGGTCGCGGAATTAGCTGCTATCCCCAGATTGCTTGCCTGCTGCAGGTCATCCGTGCCGGAGGAACTGCCTGCAGTAAAGAAGACGGTGCGAAACGGGCTGCTAGAAGGCGCCTGCGGGCGGCCGTTCTGATCGACGGGCAACCGTAGCCCCGAGCCATTGTTGGGTACCGCATCCGGCGGCAGAGGATGCACATAAAGGAAATAATTGCCGGGAGGCACGCCACTGATGGTGTAGCTGCCATCCGGATTGGTTAGCGCGCTGACCGCCGGTCCGAAAGCGGGGATCGCCACCACGGATGCCAGAGCCACACCCTGGCCATTCGCCGTCACGCGCCCGGTGATGGAGCCGTAATTGGCGTTCCAGTTGGCCTTGCCGTATAAGACGGAAAGCCCGGCGATATCGTCGGCGTCGATTGGCCGCGCGCGCGAGGTGTCGCGGATGACGTCCTGCGACATGGCCGCCGCCGTCCAGGTGTGCTGCAGTCCCAGCGCATGGCCCATTTCGTGTACCGCAGTGGTGAAAAAGCTTTCCAGGTAGCTGGGACCGGGCGCCTGGCTGGTATCGGCTGTAAGCTGGATGATTGATCGGACCACTGGAAAAAAGCTTTGCCCGTTTTGCGTGGTGGGCGTCTGAACCGCGGTTACCCCTCCCATACCGAGCAGCCCCGGCGGCAGTTCAGTAAAGACCACATCTCCGCCCGGCGTATTGGCGGGCTGGCCCTGCGATTCCAAGCCGCCGAACGCCACCCGCAGATCGGAGTTGTCCACGCTGTTCCAAGCGAGAGCCGCCTGCCGGACTTGGCTGAGGACCGAAGAGAAATCGTCGTTGGTCCCTAGATTTACGGGACCGCTATCCACCACAAAGAACGTCACCGTCTTATTGGGCAGGGTGTTCAGGTCGAACTTCTCATAAACTGGCGTATTGAACGGCGCGCGGAGATAATGGACGTAGTGATAATAGGCTTGTGCCGGCGGAATCCCCAGAAATCCCGCCAGCGCGCTGAGGACGGAAACGCGAAGGGCGCGCATCAGTGAGTCCCGTTCCCCCCCAGAACACCCGCGATATGCGACCGTAAGTCGCTTAAGCTCATTACCAGAGTCTGATCTTTCACCTGCTGGCCCGTGCCGTGATCCAACATCAACTCTTTGCTGGCAAGCCGCGTGGCTGTGGGGCTGGAAGAAGGGCCGGAAATGGCAAACAGGCCCTGGGTCAAACCGATGATCTGGGTAAGTCCCGATTTGCCGGTCCACAGAAAGAAAACATAATCGTCGCCGATGTTGAACTGCGGAGCGCCCGCAAAGGTCTGCCGCAGATTATTTGCAGCGCCCCCGGGCACAACCACATCGACCGCCGCTGAAAGATTGCCCTTGAATCGCTCCGTCACCTGAATTGTGTAGCGCGTATAAATGATGGGGCCCTGCACCAAAACATGCGACCCGATGACCGTTCCCCGCGCGATCGCCGTGGATTTGGCAACCATGTCGTCGAGGGAGAGCCGCTCCAGAGTGGCGCTCTGGAGCGGCGACATGCAGAAGGTCAGCAGTAACGCTAATCCGAAGTGGCGCTGCACGAGATAGTCAATAGCACGGGACCGGCCACCTGAAATCATTGAAAGCACAATACTTAAGTATGCCACAGCCGAATCAGGTGTGTACCTGCGACACGCCCCTGGGACGTTTCCGGGCGAAGCCGGCGCCGGCCCGCGCGGCGCCGGCGTTACCCGAAAGAGGCTGGCTGCGGAAAGGTAACCCCTGAAAGCGGATCGCTGTTCTACAGATCGGGCAACAACTCTTTCAGAGACTCCAGCAAGTCTGACGGGAAGAAAGGCTTTTTGAGAAACTTCACGTTCCCGGTTTTACTGGCGGGTGGGTCGTCCTTGTAGTGTCCGGAGATCAGAAGGATGCCTGTTTCGGGATAAAGCTTGAGCACCTTCTCGGCCAATTTGTCGCCGTCCATCTCCGGCATGGCGATATCGGAGATCAGCAAGTGTACCGGCTCGCGTTCAAAAATCTCCAACGCCTGGCTGGGACGCGGCGCCACCAGGATCTTAAAACGCTGCGGCCGCAGCATTTTCTCGACCAGGCGGAGGATTTGGGGATCGTCATCAACGATCAAGACGGTTCGGGTGGAAGCTTCCAACCTTTGATTCTAGAGAGCACCCCGCGATTCGCGCAAGTCGCACGGTACAATGCGGGGGAATGCCTTGCTGCCTGCTCGCGCTCGTGCTCCTGTTTCCGCGGGTCGCCTTGGTGCTGATTTACTTGCTCTCCAATTACCTCCAGCGCGCCTACCACACCATGATCATTCCCCTCGTGGGCTTCTTCTTCCTCCCGCTGACTACCCTGGTTTATGCGTGGATCGTTAACTCCGGTTATGCATTTGACGGCGTTTATCTCATCGTGCTGATCGTGGCCGTGATCATCGATGTAGGCGGGCTGGGCGGCGGCGAGTATCACCGCCGGCGGCGCCTCTAAATCACTTTGGTCGCGCCACCATCCATGTCGATAATGGCGCCTTGCAGCAGCCTTCCCTCGGGGCTGACCACGAACGCCACCAGCGCGGCAATATCTTCGGGTTCGCCGATGCGGGTGATTTTGTTGTTCTCGATGATTCTGCGCTCGGCCGTCTCGATATCGACGCCTTGTTCGGCGGCTTGCTGGCCCAGAAGATAGCGCAACCGCTCGGTCCGGATGCTCCCCGGATTAATCACGTTCACCTGGACCCCATCGCGCACGCCTACATCTGCCATGGCCTTAGTGAAGGAGAGCAACGCCGCGTTCACCGATCCTCCGATGGTGAATTGCGGGCCGGGCATGCGGCCGCCCACCCCCGAAATATTGCAGACCGAGCCGCCGCGGGATTTCAGATGCGGCCACGCGGCGCGGGTCAGCCGCATGGCTCCGAAAAATTTGAGCGCGAAACCATCCGCCCAATCCTCGTCTGTGAGTGCGAAGAAGTCGCCGCGCTTGGTAGCTCCCGCGTTATTCACCAGAATGTCGATCCCGCCGTATTCGGAAATTGCGAATTCGGTCACCTTGCGCCCGGCGTCGCTTTCCCGCAGATCCACGGAAAACAACGATGCCGCACCGCCCGCGTTTTCGATGTGGCGCACCGCTTGTTTCAATAAATCCCGATCACGAGCGCACAATACTACGCGCGCCCCTTCCCCCGCCAGCCGCTTGGCAATTGCCCGCCCAATGCCGCGGCTGGCGCCACTGATAATTGCGGTTCTTCCGTTTAGACGTTTTTCCATGCTCCTCCACTACCGCTGCACTCTTCCCGAGCCGCCCTCCGCCAGCAAACTCTTGACCTCTTCCGCGTTAAACCGCGCGAAGTCGCCGGGGATCGAATGCTTGAGGCAACTCGCGGCCACGGCGAACTCCAGGGCTTCCTCTTCCGAGGGCAGCATCTGCAGGCCGTAAATCAGCCCCGCCGCGAAGCTGTCGCCTCCGCCCACCCGGTCTACAATGTGCGTGATCTCGTAATGCCGGCTCACCCGGAATTCTTTCCGGCTATGCCAGCAGGCCGACCAGCCGTTATGCGAGGCGCTCCGCGATTCCCGCAGCGTAATAGCAATGGCCGATAAGTTCGGAAATTCCGCCAAAACCCGGCTTGCCATCCTATCGTACTGCCGCGCGTCGAGCTTGCCGGATTCCACGTTGACCTCCGCCGGGATGCCCAAAGCCATTTGCACATCCTCTTCGTTCGCAATCGCGATATCCACGTTTTGCATCAGTTCGCGCATCACTGCGGCAGGCGGCTTGCCCCACTTCCAGAGACTCTTGCGGTAATTCAGATCGCAGGAAACTTTCACGCCTTTGGTGCGCGCCGTGGCCACTGCATCGAGAGCGAGATCCGAAGCGGACGCACTGATCGCCGGCGTGATCCCGGTAATATGGAACCAGCCGGCATCGGCCAGGATCGCGTCCCAGTTCAAATCGCCCCGTTTGGCCACGGCCAGGGCGCTATGCTCGCGATCGTAAATCACACGCGAAGGGCGCTGGTTCGCGCCGCTTTCGATGTAGTAGATCCCCATCCGCCCTGGACCACGCGCGATGCGGGAAGTGTCTACGCCCAGCCGCCGCAACTCGCCGAGCGCGGCATCGGCAATCGGATGCTTTTCGGGCAGCACGGTGACGAACGCCGCCGGCATCCCGAGCAGCGCCAGCGCTACCGCCACGTTCGCCTCTCCGCCTCCGAACGTGGCCATGAGTTGCGGAGTTTGCAGGAACCGCTCGAAACCCGGCGGGGCGAGCCGCAGCATGATCTCCCCGAAGGTCACTGTGAGCTTGGCCATTTCACGCCTCGGCTCGCGCGCGGCGAATCCGTTCGGCAAATTGGCGCGCCAGGCTGGTGATCGAACCGTAATCGCCCTCCCGCGCGCCGCGTGTCAGATCACCGCCGACGCCAACCGCTACGCAACCTGCCCGAATCCATTCCTCGACGTTATCCAGAGTCACGCCGCCGGTCGGCATCAGGGAGGCTTGCGGCAGAGGCCCGCGCACTGCCTTCACGAACGCCGGTCCCAGCACTTCTCCGGGAAATACCTTTACTATGTCCGCTCCCGCTTCCATGCCGTCCACTACCTCGCGGATGGTGGCCGCTCCCGGCATGTACGGCACTTGGTACCGATTGCACAATCTCGCGGTTGCTGCGTCGAAGGCGGGGCTGACCACGTACTGCGCGCCCGCGAGAATGGCCAGCCGTGCCGTTTCGGGATCCAACACCGTTCCCGCGCCCACCAGAATCCCCCGCGAAACATCCGCTTTGGCCAGGCATTCGATGACCGCAGCCGCTCCGGGGACGGTGAACGTGATCTCGATAGCCGCGACATCGCCTTCCGCGCACGCCTCCGCGATGCGCGCCGCCATTTCGGCGGTTTCCGCCCGCACCACCGCCACTAACCCGGATTCTACGATTCGGCTCAGCACCTTGAGCTTGGTGAGTGTCATTACTTTGTCAACGTAGCATGCTGCTTTGTTCCGCTTCGATGCAACTTGTTGGGGCGGCTCGCGCGTCTAACAGCGGCGAGGAGAGTGCATGCAGCGATTCTTGGTGCTCGGAGTTTTTGTGGGGCTATTGGCGCAGGCTCAGGAGCGCGCCGCCGTGAACAAATACAGCCTGGAAAAAGAGCGCGCGTTGGGCGAGGAACTGGCATCTCAGGTGCGAAGCCAGAGCACCGTGATCGACGATGCAGGAATCAACGCGTACGTCGCGCAACTGGGGCAAAAACTAGCGGCCGCACTCCCGGGCAGCACGGTGCGGTACACATTCGCCGTGGTGGATCGGAACCTGGGCGGTTCGACCAGTGAGCCGCTGGCATTGCCGGGAGGCTATATTTTCATTCCCAGCAGCCTGCTGCTGGCGGCGCGGAGTGAGAGCGAACTGGCGGGCATGCTCGCCCACGCGATGGCGCATGTGGAAGCGAGACACGGCACCAGGCAAGCGACGAGGGCGCAGACTGACAACCTGGCGACTGTGCCGCTGGTCTTTGTGAGTTCACCGGGGGCGGGCGACGCGAGCCTGCTACCGGCTGGACTCCGGAATGCCCAACGGGAATTCGAGAAAGAGGCCGACCAGATTGCCGTCGCGATTCTGGCGCGGACGGGGTACGACCCGGAGGCATTGGCGAATTACATCGCACGCGCGCAGTATGACGCGGCAGCGGCCTCGGCACTTCCGCCACGCGATGAGCGGGTGGCGGCCATCCGGGCGGCCATCCAGCAGGGGCCGCAGAGCGATTTTTCGAACATGCAGAATGCGCTGCACCGGCTGATGCCGGCCGCAAATGCGCCGTCGCTGGTGAAGTAACCCCATTCCGGCTTATACTGCCTCTACTGGAGGCGGCATGCGACATCTGTGGGTGCCGGGGTTGGCGCTGTTGGTTTCGCCACTGTGGGGACAGTGGATCTCTTATCCCACGGCCGGGGTTCCGCGCACAGCGGATGGTAAGCCGAATTTGACCGCAGCGTGCCCGCGCACCTCCGACGGTAAGCCGGACCTCTCCGGCGTATGGATTCTGCAGCCCAACCGTGAGGCGACTCCCAATTTTCCCGGCTGCGAGCCTACCGCGCAAGAGTTCGGCAACATCGGAGCGAGCCTGCAAGGCGGGCTACCTTATCAACCGTGGGCGGCGGAGTTGGTAAAAAAACGGATCGCGGAAGAACGGCTGCACGACCCGCTTTCCTATTGCCTGCCAGTTGGGCCGGTCCGGCTGCATACCTGGTCGACGCCCCGTAAGGTGGTGCAGTCGCCGGGGTTGGTGGTGATCCTGAACGAGCTGAATGCGAGTTACCGTCAGATTTTCACCGACGGGCGGCCGCTGCCGGAGGACCCGAATCCTTCGTGGAATGGTTATTCGAGCGGCAAATGGGTCGGCGACACACTCGTAGTGGAAACCAGCGGGTTCCGTGACGGGCTGTGGTTGGACAGCACAGGCAATCCCCTAACCGGCGCGGCGCGTCTAACAGAACGCTTCCGGCGCGTGGACTACGGCCATATGGAGATTGCGGTCACCGTGAACGATCCGAAGGCTTACACCAAGCCGTGGACGATTACGCTGCACCAAATCATCAAGCTGGATACCGACCTGCTGGATTTCATCTGCCTGGAGAACGAGAAGGATACACGCCACTTTCCGGCAGAAGACCGGAAATAAAGTCATACCCCCGTCTAATTCACGGAAAACACACCGAACCGCAAACCTAGCTCGCGCCGGTCCGAGGCGGCATGGAAAGTGCGGCTAACTTCGATGGTCAGAGTGAGTTCGGGCTGGCCTACCAGGGAGTCGGGGAGAGGGAAAGCCAAATCGAACTCCTCCTGCCTGACCATCGCTGGCGGGAGCGGCGTGCTGTTGGCCGTGACCCGTACGGTCACTGGGCCTTTTTCCAGCAGGCCGGGATCAGCGCCTCCGGTCAGGTGGAGTTTTTCGCCGGCGCGATCCGGGGCGGCAATGCGCAGCGTGGCGCGTTTGGGCATCCAGCGATGGTCTTCATCGATGGGATACCATTCCGCGCCGAGCAAATAAGCGTCCAGCGGATTGGCGGCATCGACGCGCGCAGGTGCCTTCACCGTTCGAGGGATCGCACGGTAAATAGCCGTGACGTTACGCAATCGTGGCCCTCGAGCATCATAGACAGCCAGGTCGTCATGGGACAACGCCCGGACGGCGGCATCATCCGGAAGAACAAACGAACTGGCTTCGGGTCCGATGCTCTGGACACTACCTGGTGTGAGGTAAACCTGGTCCGCACCGGCCAGCCGGAAAGGCTGGTGGTAAACGGCGTTCCAGAACAAATCGCTATCCACGCCATCCAGCAGAATCGCCTTGGTGGGGTACAACTGGCGGGCGCGCTCGACCCCATCGAGGAGGTTGTGGGCGCGGCGGGCAAGCAGCAGATTCCAACGCGCGCCGGCCCAAGCCTCCGAGATCGCCATAAACGCGTAAATAGAGGCTATGCCGAGTGCTGCTGTAAGGGCGCGCCGGCGCGTCCGCCAGGCTTCCACGAAGGCCCACCCTCCCAGCCAGCACAGGCCTATTAATGGCAGGAAGACGTAATACTCAGTCATGTGATCGCGGAGCGGCAGCACGGGGGCGATCACCGCAACATACCAGGCCAGGCAGAATAGGGCGGCGCCGCGCCGCTCGCGCAGTTTGCCGATGAGAAACCAGGTTAAGCCCAATGAGACGAGCGCAATCCCAGCCGGCAGCAACCAGCCGGGTAGCCGGAGCGGCGTGTAAGTATAGGTCGGCCCCACGGACCAGGTCCAATAGGTGGCCAGCGTTTGCAGTATCGAGGTATCAAAGTGCATCGCGTAGACGCCGGAGCGCGGCGCGGGCGCTACGGCCAGGTGCAGGATCACGTAGAGCAGGGAGACCGGCGCCATCGCCAACGCCCGCATGAAGAACCGCCGCGCGCACAGAGCCGTGTAAGCCATTGCCAGCAGCGGATACACGAGGTTCAGTTCCTGCGCGCCGAAACCCAATAGGAAAGTGATCCATTGGTAAACGTAGTAGCGCCTTTCGCCGGTTTCGATATAGCGCAGGAAAAGGTAGAACGAAAGCAGGAGAAAGCATCCGCACAGGACTTGGTTATAAGTGCAGGTCCAGCCCATGGGTTCTACCAGCGATCCGTTGATCAACCAGAAGACGGCCGCCCAAAAGCCGGCCCATTGCAGTCCCGTGAGCCGGTGACCGATCGTGGCGACTAGCGCCAGATTCGCGAACTGGGTGGCGAAGACCACGATGTGGAAGGGCAGCGCGTGCAGGCCGAATATCTTGTAGCCTCCAATGAAGAAGCCAGGCTCGCTCCAGGGACGAATCGTGCCTTGCGCCTTGGGCTGAAACAATACCAGCAGGAAATCGCGGAACGAGTGGATGTCAAGACCCGAGCTCAGCCAGGCGAAATCGTCGGCTCGGAACCAGGCGCGGAGGCCCCGCTCATACAAGGCGAGGCAAAGAAGCGGCGGAAGAATCCAATAAGCGGCGTTCCGGAGGCGGGCCCCCGGCGCGCGGTTCATTTTGCGTCCAGGCCCACGCTACCCACGATAACCGCCAATTCCCGCTGATCGGTGCTGCTGGGCGGCAGGGATTTATCCGTCTGGAAGTCGATGCGCACGGCTTCGCCGCCCAAAAGGCTGGAAGCCACGTCGCGGGTGTACGTATACTGGCCCGCCTGCGTGTAGGTTTCCGGAGCAAGCGGCGTGCTGCCCACGGTGGCGGACAGCGAAACGGTCTTGAGCTTATTGATAATGGCGTCAGGCACGGTGAGCTGCATATTCAGCGTCGCGCCGCGCTGCGCGGCTCCGGCAGGGGGCCTCAGGACCACGGAAAAGCGCTGGGCAGTCCAGCGCCAGGCGTTCTGCTCGACGCTGTAGAAGCCGCTGACGAGCTGGGTATCCGACTTGGGGTCGCCGGTATGAATGGTGGAGGCCATGCGCGGCCCTTCCTCGTCGGTCTGCTCCACCTGAACGGTTTGCTTGCGGCGGCAACCGGCCAGGCCGGAAGCGAGCAGGAGCAGGAGCGCGGCATTGGCCGTCCAAAAACGGCGCTGGCTGCCAGAAAATTGAGTTCTCATCAGTCTCCGATTCTCTCCACTTGCACAAGGCAACTATAGAACGTGGGCCCGCCTCCGGCATCGGTCAGCCGCTCGGAGGTCAGAGCGTTGACATTGCGCTTTCCCGGCGATCGAATGCCCCAGCGGACCGCCGGGGCGCAAACCACTCCCAGACCAACGGTCCCATCCACCTGCGCGATGAAGGAGCATGAGCCGCGCTGGTTGTACGCCCGGACCAGGTCCGAGGTGCGCACGCCGAGCCGCTCGGCGTCCGCGGGATGCAGGTGCAGCGTGCCGGTTTCCGAATCGACCGAATCCCGGTGACCGAACGTCGAATTCATGCTGTTATCGTTCTTCGGCGAAATCAGCTCGAACGGGAACTGGCGCCGCAAATCGGTTTCACCCCACCGTGATTCCACCGGCGGCTCGTAATCGAGCGTCTCGGCATGGAAAGGGCATTTGCCATCCGGGAAGCCAAAACCGCCGTTGGCGAACGGCTGGAATGGCTCGGGAATCCGCAAGCGAACGAAGTGTTCGCGCTCGAGTTGCTCCAGCGTAATGCCATTGATGAACGGGTGCGCCGAATCGAGCGCAGTGCGGATCATATCGTCTTCCGAGTCGCGGAAGCAGGGATCGTCGAAGCCCATCCGTTCGGCCACCAGCCGGAAGACTTCCCAGTTGCTTTTAGCTTCGCCGGGAGGCGGCAGCGCGGGGCGCGCGAGCTGCAGATAGTAATGGCCGTACGCCAGATAAAGGTCGGTGTGTTCCAGGAAGGTGGTTACCGGCAGCAGGATATCGGAGTAGTTCGCGGTATCGTTCTGGAACTGTTCGAGCACCACGGTGAACAAGTCCGGCCGGCTGAGACCGCGCAGCACGGCATTCTGGTTGGGCGCGATAGCAGCGGGGTTGGAGTTGTACACCACCAGCGCGTGAACCGGGGGCTTGTCGAGCGTGGTGAGCGCCTGGCCCAGCTCCGTCATGTTGACGATCCGCGCAGTGCGTCCGAGGGATTTCTGCTGGAGATCGGGGCGCTCCAGGCCTTCGCGATTCAGGTGGAACGCTTGCGAAAGCGAAAGCTGTAAGCCACCGCCGAGGTCCTTCCAGGAGCCCGTGAGGACTGGCAAGTAGGCAATGGCGCGGATCGCCATCGCGCCGCGCTCGCTGCGCTGCACGCCGTAATTCAGACGGATAGCAGCCGGCCTCGTGGCGGCGTATTCCCGAGCAAGCGTGACGATCTCTTCAGCGCCGATACCAGTCAGTTCGGCCGCGCGCTGCGGAGTCCAGGGCTTCACGCGGTCGCTCAGCTCATCGAAGCCTTCGGTGTAGCACGTGACGTAATCGGGATCGTAAAGTTCCTCGCCGATGATGACGTGCATGAGCGCGAGCGCCAGCGCAGTATCGCTGCCCGGATTGATCGTGAAGTGCTTGTCCGAAGCAGCGCCGGTGCGATTGCGGTACGGATCGATGGTGTAGAACTTGGCGCCGTTGCGCCGCGCCTCCATGATGAACGGCCACAGGTGCACATTGGTGCCGAGGATATTGGCGCCCCAGGCGAGGATCAGCTTAGCGTGGCGGAACTGTTCCGGCTCCGTGCCGTAGCGGACACCAAGCGCCGTAGTCAGACCGGCCATGCCGGCGGTGGAGCAGATCGTGCGGTCGAGCCGCGACGCGCCCAGCCGATGAAAGAATCGGCGGTCCATTCCGGCGCCATTCAGCAGGCCCATCGTTCCGGCGTAGCTGTACGGCAGCACGGATTCGGGGCCGAACTCAGCCGCAGCGGATTGGAGCCGGTCGGCGATCGTATCGATGGCTTCTTCCCAACTGATGCGCTCGAAACGGCCGTCGCCTTTGGCGCCCACGCGGCGCTGCGGAAAGAGCAGCCGTCCGGGATGATATTCACGCTCCAGATATTGCGCCACCTTGCCGCAAAGAAAGCCGCGAGTCACCGGATGGCTGGCATCGCCTCGAAGTTTCGTCGCGCGGCCGTTCTCGATGGTAACCAGCAGAGAGCAGGTGTCGGGGCAATCGAGCGCGCACACCGAGTGGCGGGTTTCAGCCATTGAAGAGATTATAACTTGGGGGTGGGACGGGGCTAGGGGCGGCGGTCTGTTTGTTTTTGACGCGAAAGGAAGGCCTTGGTTGACTATGGCGGGATAGAGATCCGCTTCCGCCGGGGCACGCGTTGCGCTTCCCTGCCTGGCTTACAGAGCATACTAAGCCGCCCACGTCCGAATCGCGGATCAATACGGCCCCATCGGGCTGCCTGGAAGTGCGCCAGATAACCGGCACGGCATCGAGTCTGGCCTTTTCCTTCTTGCCGTTCTGATGGTGGGACATGCTTTAGCTTGTCCAGTGAGCGAACCTCGCTAAACTTGGTCTATGACCACAGCCGAACGCGCCTACTACGAGCAGCGCGCGCCGGAATACGACGATTTCTACCTCGGCACCGGCCTGTATGCGCAGCGCGAGCGGCCCGGCTGGCAAGAAGAAGTCGAAGCTCTCCGCGTCATGCTGCGCTCGCTTCCGTTTCGTTCCTTCCTAGATGTGGCGTGCGGCACGGGTTTTATGACGCAGCACCTGCCCGGGCGAGTGGTCGCCTTCGACCAAAGCCCGTCGATGCTGCGAATCGCTCGGAGCCGCTTGCCGCAAGGAGTCGCTGTCCGAGGCGATGGTCTGGCGCTGCCTTTTCGGGATGGAGCTTTCAAGTGCGTGATTGCCGGACACTTCTACGGCCATCTGCGCCAACCGCAGCGGGAGCAATTTCTGGCCGAAGCGCGACGCCTCTCTGCTCGCCTTCTCATATTTGACGCGGGCCCGCACGGCCGTTTCGGTCCCGAAGAGGTGCAAGAGCGCGTGTTGAGTGACGGCTCACGCCACAGCGTCTACAAGCGATTCTTCACACCGGCCCTTCTGATGGAAGAACTGGGCGGCGGCCAGGTGCTGCATGCTGGCAAGTGGTTCGTCGGGGTGCTAACCTGAACCGCGCCCTGTGGCGTGGCAACGAGCACCGGGGAAACACACCCGTAGAAATCCTTCGCTTCGGAATAGTGTCTAGTCACAAAACAGCCGGCTAACCGCAAACTGCGCGCCGGGTAGCACCGACAGCGGAACGGACTCCTGCACACCATACATTCGCGACGAACTGCCTGGCACCGAAACCTCAATACTCTGCCGTTTCGGATCGACCACCCAGAACTCCAGGGTACCGCCGGAGAACGATGCCAGGCGCTGCCGCTGTATCTTCTTCGGTCGATTGGAAGGCGAAAGCACTTCGATGCCGAGCGGCGGGGAATAAACCAGATAACTCTCGGTGCGCATCAGTTGCCAGTCTTCATTTGGCAAACAGGCGACATCGGCATACCAGAATTGCAGGTTGCTTGCCGGACGGTATGGGAACTCGGTCATCGCGCTCCCGTGCCCTTCGGCGACCTCCGTTAGCCATAAAGCCAAGATCTGTTGAATGTATACGTGAAGCGCTGTCGGCGGCGGCATCAATACCGCCACCACTTCGTCATCATGCAGTTCATAACGGCTCCCATCCGGTGCATCCGGCAACTGCAGGAACTCATCCCAGCTTACGAGGGCCGTGCCGAGGGTACTCAATGAACGCCTCTTCCTCCCTTATCCTACCGCTGCAAAGCCTGGCGACCGAGCTATACTGTAATTAAGTTTATAAGACCTTTAATTTATAAAACAGGTTATAACCTGGGAGGCTTGCCAACAAATGAAGCAGCGTATTTCCCGCCGCCATTTCGGAGGCGCGGTCGGCGCCGCCACGCTAGGATATGCGGCGGCTGGCCCTGAGCCTGCCGCGGCTGCGATTAACGGCGATTATTACCACTTCCCTAGCGGGTTTGTCTGGGGTTGTGCCACGGCATCGTACCAGATCGAAGGGGCAGCCTCGGAAGACGGACGGAAGCCCTCGGTCTGGGATACGTATGCGCGCACGCCCGGCATGGTGCAAAACGGCGATACGGGCGACATCGCGGACGACAGTTATCACCGCTATAAAGAGGATGTCCAACTGCTGAAATCTCTCGGGCTCAAGGCGTACCGGTTCTCGGTCGCCTGGCCCCGCGTGTTTCCCGACGGTGCCGGCCAGCCCAACGAAAAGGGCATGGCGTATTACGAGCGGCTCGTGGATGAACTGCGAGCCAACGGAATAGAGCCCTATGCCACATTGTTCCATTGGGATCTGCCGCAGGCAATGGAGGATAGGGTTGGAGGTTGGCAATCGGCCGAGACCTCCAAGGCTTTTAGCGCCTATGCGGAGTTCGTGGCCAAGCGCCTTTCCGATCGCGTGCACCACTTCTTCACCATCAACGAGTTTTCGTGCTTCACGGATGAAGGTTATGGCAAGGGAACCAAGGCGCCCGGGAAGAAGCTTCCACCAGCAGTGGTCAACCAGGTGCGGCACAATGCCGTCCTAGGCCATGGTATGGCGGTGCAGGCGGTCCGCGCCGCGGGGCGCCCTGGCACCAAAGTGGGAATTGCGGAAAACCCTCACATCGCGGTGCCCGTCATCGAAACGGCCGCACACATCCAGGCGGCGCAAAAAGCTATGCGGGAACTCAACGCCGGTTTTCTGACCGCGGTTTTGGAAGGTAAATACACGGATCGCTATTTGTCGTCGGCGGGCAACGATGCGCCGCGGTTTACTCCCGAAGAGATGAAGGTGATCGGCAGCCCTCTGGACTTCGTCGGGTTGAACATTTACACGCCAACTTATATTCGCGCAGCGGATACGCCCGAGGGATTTGCCGAGCCAGTTCGCCCCACTTCGGCGCCGCACATGGCTTCGTCTTGGCTGTATATCGGCCCGGAGATTGCCTACTGGGCGCCGCGGCACCTCGGCGAAATCTGGAGGGTGAAGGAAGTCTACATCACCGAAAACGGCTGCTCTTCGGATGACCGGCTGGCGGCCGATGGCCAGATCTATGACACCGACCGGCTGATGTATCTGCGCAATCACCTGGTAAACGCCCATCGCGCCACGGCCCAGGGATGGCCCCTCCGCGGCTATTTCCTGTGGAGCCTGATGGACAACTTCGAGTGGACGGACGGTTACGGGAAGCGGTTCGGCGTCCACTATGTCGATTTCGAGACGCAGAAACGCACTCCCAAGCTGACCGCGCATTACTATCGCGAAGTGGTTGTGCGCAACGCTGCCGTCTGAGGGGCGTTCGCGCCATCGCTCCTGAGCGTCATTCCAGAGCGGAAACCAGCTAGCCCGCGATCACGCGCCGCGCTGGCAAACTCAGCGGCTCAGGCGTTGTCGTCTGTTCCGTCCGCCCCATCGCCTGCGCGGCCGGCTCGTAGCGGAACCATTCCGCCAGCGAATCGTCGGATACGGTACGCCGGCTCATGGTTAGCCGGCGCCGTTCCCAGCAACGCCGCATTCCCCGCGCCACGAGCCAAAAGCCGCGCAGGGAGGAGGGCTCGACGAACACGCAACCGCCGATCACGACCAGATCCCGCACCGTCATCGGCAGCCAATGCCGCCGCAATATTCCCGGTGTCAGGTTCTTAATCCGCAATAAGAACCGATTCTTCACCGAGTGCATGTTGACCGCTCGAGAAACCGAGCGGCGGTTAAAGGGGGAGACCGTCCGCACGTGATAGCCCACGGCCTGCGGCGTGTATATGCAGCGCCACCCCAACAACTGCGCGCGCCAGGCAACGTCCGCATCTTCCCGGTAAGTGAAGAAGTCGGAATCGAAAAACTCACCGCCCGCCGAAACGTCGTCGATCATGTCCCGGCGGTAGAGAGCTGCCGCCGCGGTGGCGCCGAATACATACTCGGGCCGGGAGTAGCGGCCGTCATCCGGCTCGTGCCAGCCGCGGTCGAAATGCCGCATGGCTGGCGTGAAATAAATCCCAGTGGAATCGATCAGAGGTTGGGCAAGCGGCTGGAACCCGGGACCAATCGAGAGCAGCTTCCCGCAAACCGCCCCGGCGCGCGCGTCACCTTCGGCCGCTTCCAGCAAATCCTCCAGGAAACCAGCGGTCAAAAGCACATCGGGATTCAAACAAAGTACCCACTGAGCCTTGGAGCTGCGGATTGCCTGGTTCTGCGCTGCGGCGAAGCCCAGATTCCGGCTGTTGCGGATCACACGGATACGTCCCCGGAATTCCGCCAGGATTTTGCGCGTGCCGTCGGTGGACGCATTATCCACCACCACGATTTCCAGGTGCGGGCCGTTCTGCTCGAAAACGGCATTCAGACAGCGCCGTATGTACCGTGCGCTGTTCCAAGTCACGATGGAAACGCACACCACGGGCTTGGGCATTCGATCCAAAGACCCCGGGCAGCGTCATTCCACTACACTGAAAAGAAAAAATCCAGAAAAAACTTCGGGGTTGGTGTAGTGGAATACAGGGGGAAGCGGGTCTTCGAAAGAGAACGGATGTTGCCGTACTCCATTGGCGGTGAGTTCGCCGGCGCCATGCGGCGCGAGGGGGCTACCGCCAAAATTCAGGAGCAGGTCACCCGGCTCTACGAAGAGGCGCGCGAAGACGTGTACCGCTATCTGCTGACTCTCGGGCTCCACCCCGCCCAAGCGCAGGAGGCCACGCAGGAAGTGTTTTTGCGTTACTATGCCACCCTGCGCAAAGGCGAATCCATTCTAAGCCCGCGCGGATGGATCTTTCGCGTGGCCCATAACCTGGGGCTCAAGGTACGTGCGCGCCAGGATTCCGAGTTGCCCTTCGACCCGGTGGTCGATACGACTTACGCCGCACAAACTGCGGATCCGGAACGGCAATTGGTGGAGCGTGAACGCACATTGCGTTTCCACCGGGCGGTTGAGAATCTCTCGGAGCAGCAGCGCCGCTGCCTAGCGCTCCGGCTCGAGGGCCTTCGTTACCCCGAGATTGCGGCTGCTTTGGGCATTAGCCAATCGGCGGTCGGCGAGTTCTTGCGCCGGGCGATCGAGCGGATCAAGCAAAAGGTGAGCCATGGCTGAGTGGGCCCGGCATGGCCATTCCGAGCGCGAGCTTCTGCTTGCCTACCTCGATGGAGAATTGCCGGCGCGCAAAGCCCGGCAGGTGCAGTGCCATCTCCAAGCTTGTTGGGAGTGCAGAGCCGAGCTGGAAGATTTGCAAAAGACCGTGGCCGAATGCGTCCGTTACCGCCGGGACGTACTGGGCGAAAGTTTGCCGCCACCTCCGCTACAATGGCCGGAACTCACGCGCGGTTTCGCACAAGTCGATGCAGCAATGCAACCGAAGTCCGTCTTGTCGCGCCCGCTAGTTCGATGGGCTGCGGTCTTTGCGACGGCGGCTTCGCTCGCGGCGGCGACCTTCGTGCTACGGACGGCACTTCGTTCCCCCTCTGCCCCGGCGCTCGCTCCCGCGAAAGCGCTATCCGAAATGTCTCCTGCTCCCGCAATCAACCATCCCCGGACGGACGGCCCTGTGCCGTCCGTACCGGGTCGGCGGCAGCAATTACCCGAAACAGCCCCACAAAAGAGCGTGCCCGTCGCGAGTGTCGGAGATGAGTTGCAAGCTGTCGCTGTACTCCATCAGCTTGGCGCGGATTTGGGAGAACCCTTGGAAATTACCAGGGATGGTCCCCACGTCGTGATCACAGGTACAGCTCTTCCGGCCGCGCGGCGACGGCAGATCGAGCAAGCCTTGGCCGGCCTGCCTCAGGTGATGGTCCGGTTCTCTGAGCCCTCGCCGCAACCGGACGAGCCCCGTCCCACCGCCGCGCTCCCGAAGACCGCGGACGATGCTCCTAAGACGTCTTCGCCCGCCAGCCTGCTCAGCCGAGTGGAATTGCAGCTTGGCGGTCACGCTCAATTCCAAAGTTTCAGTGCGCGCACTCTGGAGCAAAGTGACGCCGCCATGGCCCGTGTCTATGCGTTACGGCGCCTCGCGCAAGAATTCTCACCGGATGTCGAGCGGCAGCTTAGCCCCGGCGAAGAACGCCTGCTCTACCGGCTCGCGAAAGAGCACACCCAGGCCCTCATGGCCGCAGAAGGCGCAATCGGAGCGGCTGTTTCTCCCCTGCTTACCGCGCTAGGCGCTACTCCGGTCGCGGCCGCACCCATAGATTCCAAGACCTGGCAGGTAGCCACGGAGAAACTCTTTGGCTCCGCCCGCCAAACGGACACGCTCCTCGCGGCCCTGCTCGGCGTCGCGACGCCCGATCAGCCCACAGATGCGGTTGTGCCCCAACTCGCTATAGCTCTGGCGCAGCTTCAAGCCGACGTGCAACAATGTGACTTGTCCGTAAGCCGCTAGGAATCCTCGATGACGTGCGGGCGATTCGTTTCGCTCATCGGGCTCGCCATGGCATGCGCTGCTGGCGCAACAGCCCAACCCACGGGCGCGCTCGCAGGCCACGTAATGGACCCTTCCCAAGCCGGAGTTTCAGGGGCCTCCATCACTATCGTTAACGAAGATAACGGCTTCCGGCGTGCCGCCGAGTCGCAGGTCGACGGAAGTTATGCGGTGGGGTCGCTGGCCGCTGGCAGCTACAAGATCACGGTTCGGAAAGACGGCTTTCGCACCATGATTCGCTTTCACGTACCTGTCGATCGCGGCCGGACTGCCCATGCCGATTTCGCTCTTTCTCTGGGAAGCGTATTGGAAACCGTGACAGTGGAAGGGGCGGCCCCGCTGTTCGATCGGGAGGACGCCTCCGTTGCCACTTTCCTGGAGAGAGAAGTAATCGAAAAACTGCCGCTCAATGGGCAAGGCGTGCTGGGGTTACTGGAGTTGTCGCCCGGTACCGATCTCGTTCCCGCCACCCGGGGTGATGCGGGACAGTTTGTGGCCGGCGGCCAAAGGCCCAACACCAACTACTTCACCCTGGATGGTATCTCCGCGAACAACGGGGTAGCTGCGGGCGGCTTGCCCGCACAGACGACGGGCGGGTCGCTGCCGGTCATGAGCGCGTTCGGCAGCCTCGACGCAATGATCTCCCTCGATGCGGTCGAGGACTTTCGCATCCAGACTTCCAGCAGCACATCGCAGTTCGGGCGCCTTCCCGGCGCGAGCATCTCGATTACGAGCCGGTCCGGATCCAACGAGTTTCACGGGTCGGCTTCCTATGATTTTCGCCATGAACTGCTGGCCGCCAACGATTGGTTTGCGAACCGGGCCGGGGAGCCGCGCACCGCGCTTCGAGAGGAGAACGCTGGCGTGACCTTCGGCGGTCCGCTGTGGCGCAACCGGACCTTCTTCTTTTCCTCCTACGAACACCTGGAACTCGAACAGCCTTTCGCTTGGTTCGAACCGGTTCCGTCCGTGCACCAGCGAAGCATTGCGGCACCCTGGGTTCAGTCGATCCTCAACCTGTTTCCCGATCCGAACGGGCCGTTGCTAGGCAAAGGCCTGGCGATATGGAACGGCCGGAATTCCCGGCCTGCCACTCTCGATGCCGGCGCCATCCGGCTGGACCAGGTGCTCAGTTCCCGTGCCACATTCTTCGCGCGCTTCAGCGATTCTCCTTCCAGTAATGAGTTCGGCAGCACCCAGGTGAACCGTTTGGACTTTCAGTCGTGGAGTGGGACCGCTGGCCTCACCTTACATGCCGCGCCCGGCATGGTGATCGACTTGCGCGCGAACGAATCCGCCACCTTCGCTCAGTCCGCGTGGAACGGGAATGGCGATTGTCAATTGCTGCCGCTCGTCCAGCAGTTCCTACCCACCACTCCTACCTGCGATTTGCTGGTGCGCTTCCAGATCAGCGGCGTCGGTCAGTTCGTCACCGGACGCGAAGGAGATCGCCAGCAGCGGCAACGGCAATTCATCGGTGACGCCGGCTGGAAACATGGCGCCCATTCATTGAAGTTTGGAGCGGACTTCCTCCGGATCTTACCCGTTCGCCGCGATCACTACGGCACGCTGAGCCTGATCGCCGACAGCCTGCCGGCGTTGGACAATACCTCGACTTATTGGATTGCCCGCTCCGCGCCGCAAAGCGATGCCACCGAAGTGCGCGAATTTTCGGTCTGGGCGCACGATAGCTGGCAGATCGGGCCCCACCTCGTTCTCAATGGCGGCTTGCGCTGGGAGTATAGCCCGGCGCCCCCGATTCAAGGCGACCTCAACTTCTATCGTCCCGATACGAACACTATCGAGATGCAAGATCGCCCGCTTTGGTGGAGACCCTACGGCCACTTCGCTCCGCGCGCGGGAATCGTTTTCAGTCCCGGCAAGAGCGGCCGCACCGTGCTACGAGCCGGCGGCGGATTGTACTTCGATTCCAGCCTGAGCATCGCCACGGATGCTATTAACAGCGGTCCGCTCAGCGCGGATTTCTATAGTGGCTCGCGCTTTGCTCCGTTCCCGTCTTATCTGAGCTTTGGCTTCATGCCCAATCTGGTGTTGCCGCGCGTTTTTCAGTGGAACTTCTCGGCGGAACGCGCGCTCACCGCTCAAGATGTGATTTCCGTTGGTTATGTCGGATCGTCCGGCGGCGAATTGATCCGGCGCGAGGCGGGGGGGCCCGGCAATCTTCCGAGCTATTGGATCGCTCTCACGACCAACAATGGATACTCCAACTACCATGCGTTGATTGCCCAATACCAGCGGCGGCTGGCGCGCGGGTTGGAAGCGCTGGTGTCCTATGCCTGGTCCCACTCGATAGACAACGATTCCAGCGACACCTTCCTGCTCTATGCGGGCGCTGGTTCTGCCGCGTCGCGCGATCGGGGTTCATCGGATTTCGACCTACGCCACTCCATCACTGCATCGTTCAGCTATGCTCTTCCGAGTAAAGCCAAAGGCTGGTTTTTAGATGGCATTTTCCACGCGCACACAGGATTCCCGATCACAGTGCTCGATGCGGACCAGTACACCGGTATCTTCTTCATGAATGCATTCCGCCCGAACCTGGCGCCCAATACTCCCACGTGGATCGACGACCCCAACGCGCCCGGCGGCCAACGAATCAACTCGCAGGCGTTCCAAGCTGCCTCGGGACAGCAGGGCACCCTTGGGCGGAATGTCCTCTCGGGTTTTGGCATGGCACAATTTGACATGGCCGTGCGCCGGGAATTCCGTGTCGCCGAGAGGCGCACCCTGGAAGTGCGGGTTGAGGGATTCAATGCTCTGAACCACGCCAATTTCGCCGATCCCGTGCGATATCTCGATAGCCCTTTGTTTGGCCAATCCACTGCGTCGCTGAACATGATGCTCGGAACCGGAAGCCCCGGGAGCGGGCTGGCGCCTCTGTTGGAGACCGGCGGCGCGCGGTCAGTAGAAGCGGTGGTGCGTTTACGTTTTTGAAGGCTCTATTTCGCAAGGCCTCCTGGCCAGTTTTGTGCGGCGCTCTGCTGCAACTGCATGCGGCCGGCGAGGATCCACGGGAAATCGTCCGCCGCGCGCTCCAGCTCAACGAGCGCAATGATGAGATCGCGCGCAGCTATACCTTTCTCGAACGGCAGGAGAACGATTTCCTCGATGGCGCGGGATCTGTCAAGCATCGCGACTCGAAAACCTGGGATGTAACCCTGCTCGAGGGGTCGCCCTACCGCCGACTGATCCGCCGCAATGACATGCCGCTCCCGGCCAAAGAAGAGAAGGAACAGCAGGAGAACCTCGAAAAGAGCAACGCGGTCCGCCGCCAGGAAACGCCGGAACAGCGCCAGGAGCGAATCGCCGCATGGGAGCACGGCCGAAAGGCCCGGCAGGACGAACTCAAAGACGTCCCCAATGCATTCGATTTTCGGCTCATCGGTGAAGAAGAGATTGACGGCGTAAAGACTTGGGTGATCGAGGGAAGGCCCCGCGCCGGTTACCGCGGCCATTCGAAGCAATCGGCCTACTATCTCAAAATGAAAGGCCGGATCTGGGTATCGAAGGACGATTACCAGCCGGTGAAGATTGAGGCCGAGAGTATCGACACGATCGCGCTGGGCGCGTTTCTGGTTCGGTTGGGCAAAGGCGCTCACGTTCACCTGGAGTTCGCGCGAGTCAACGGCGAGGTCTGGTTGCCCAAAGAGATCCGGTTCGGCGGCGCCGCGCGGATCGTGCTGGTGAAAGGGTTGCGGCTCGAAACCGATATCAGCTTCAGCGATTACAAGAAGTTCACTACCGAATCGCACGTGGTGGGCGCCGGGCAGTAAGCATCGTGCCAGAATGGTCGCATGTCTATCCGATCGCGGACCGATTTCGACAAGCTGCGGGCGATCGGCAAAATAGTGCGGAAGGCGCTCGATGCCGCGGCGGCCGCGGTTCAACCGGGGATCACGACTGGTGAGTTGGACCGAATCGGAGCGCGAATACTTGCGGAAAACGGGGCGGAGTCGGCCCCGCCCAAAGTGTACGGGTTTCCCGGCGCGCTGTGTATCAGCGTGAATGACGAGGCGATTCATGGCATTCCCGGCCGGCGGCTCCTCCAACCTGGCGACCTGGTGAAACTCGACCTGGTCGCGGTGAAGGATGGCTACTATGCTGATGCCGCAGTGACGGTGTGTGCGGGTCCAGCCAACCCCGAAACCTTAGCGCTGACGCGCTGCGCCGAAAGCGCATTCCATGCTGGGGCACAACTGGCTCGCGTGGGGAACCGAGTCCACGAGATTGGCCGCGCGGTAGAGAAGGAAACGCGGCGCTGTGGTTTCGAAGTGATCCGCAGCCTTTGCGGCCATGGTGTCGGCCGTACCATTCACGAGCCGCCGAGCATCCCGAATTACCACGACGCGCGCTTTCGCACCCGGCTCACGGAGGGGCTGGTCATTACCATCGAGCCCATCATTTCCAGCGGCAGTGGTGAAGGAATTCTGCAATCGGATGGTTGGACCATTCGCACGACCGACGGCAGCCACGCGGCTCATTACGAACATACCATCGTAGTTACGAGGGGTGAGCCGATTCTGTTGACCGCGGCATAGTCCGCTCTGGGCGGTCAAGCCAGCAGGCGCGCCTCGCACTCCATTCGGCGTTCGACAGTTTACTGATTGCTGATTCCGGACCGCTTTCTGATACACTGCACCCGGAGGTTTCCATGAACAATCGCCGCCAGTTCCTCCAAAATGCCGCGGGGGTCGTCTTTACCGGGTGCCATCTCCTGAATCGGACCCTGCGGGCGCAGCCCGGCAACTCCTCTCGCCCCAGACAGGTCACGGTCGGCGGGCGCCGCGTGAGAACCATCGATATCCACGCTCATGTGATCGTGCCCGAAGCTACCGCGCTCATGGGAGTGCGGACCCCAGCCGACAGCCCTGTGGTGATCAACGACAAGCGCTTCGCGACCATGGATGAATGGGGCACGGATATGCAAGCCCTCAGCATCAATCCAACCTGGTATGGCGTGGAGCGCGAGGTGGCCGCCAAGGTAATTCAAGTGCAAAACGAGGCGCTCGCAGGAATTTGCGCCAAGTATCCCGAACGGTTCGTGGCCTTCGCCTCGGTGGCGCTGCAGTTTCCCGATATGGCCGCTGAGCAACTCGAAGAAGGCGTGAAGAAATATAACCTGCGCGGCGCGGCCATTGGCGGGCACGTCAACGGAGACGAGCTCTCGAACGCGAAGTTCGATCCGTTCTGGAGAAAGGCAGAAGAACTCGGCTGCGTGGTGTTCATGCACCCGCAGGGTATTCCCGAAATGGACAAGCGCCTCGCCGGCAACGGAGGCCTGACGAATGTGATCGGAAATCCGCTGGAAACCACCATCTTCCTTTCGCATTTGATTTTCGATGGAACGCTGGACCGGTTCCCCGGGCTCAAGATCTGCTCGGCGCACGCCGGCGGCTATTTGCCTTCCTACGCCGGGCGCTCCGATTTCGGCTGCAACCGCTTCCAGGGTGACTGCAACAAAATCAAGAAGCACCCCTCGGAATACCTGCGGCAGCTCTATTTCGATTCGATGGTCTTCACGCCCGAGGGGCTGCGTCACCTGGTCGCCGAAACCGGCCCCGGGCAGATCATGATCGGCACCGACTACCCCTATCCGTGGAGCACGACTACGGTAGACCATGTTCTGAACACACCCGGATTGAGCGATGCCGATAAGCGCGCCATCCTGGGCGAAACCGCCGCCAAGCTACTCAAGATCACGTAGGTGGCGCCGGCGATCTCGTCGCCGGTGAATTCGCCGTCGGCAAGACCGAGGGCGCCACTAATGTGGCGCGGACTTGTCGAATTGCGAGCCATCCCCGCCGCATTGCGTGTAGCCGGTTCGCAACACGGGGAGACGCTGGTTCCAGGCCGGATGCATGGGCGCAGGATACTTGGCCAAACCCTTCAGCGCCGTTCCCAAATCGGCCGGGCTCAGACGCGCCTTCGCTAGCGTGCAGGCCGCCCACGAATCGGCGCGCAATTCCGGCGGCCAACTGTTCTTGACCCACCCTGCGCCCAGCGTGTCATCCAGCGCGTGGCCGATTTCGTGTGCCAGGATCGCCAGAATCCCCGGATCCCCATAATTGCCGTACAACGCTGCGAAAAATTGCGGCGAGTAAACCAGCCTGGCCTTGCCGCCCGCCGCAATCAGCATAATATTTGGGGCGGTGGCATTGCGAAACAACGCCATGGTCGGACACGTCGTGCCACAGATGGCTTTGACTGCCAGATTCACCCGTTCCGCAAGCTGCATGGCGTCGGGGCTGGGACGTTGATCCTCACCGGACTTATACCCGGACGCTGGGCCGAGGGCGCATTGCACCTGGGCCGCCGCTGTGCAGGGCAATAGTAAAGCTAGGACGGCGGCTGAGCGTCGAGTCAGGATCGCAATCAACGGACAGTGTAACACTGGCTTCTCTTGGCCAAGCGCGCAATCGTCCGGTGGATCCGGCATTCAGCCCGCGAGAGGCTCGTGGCAGCCTGCTTGCCCGTTTACGAGACGCCCCACTCCGTCTCCAGCATGCGGGTGTATTCGCCGGAGGCGAACAAATCGAAGTGGAAATTGGTGCAAGCGATCGCCCGGTGCGCCTGCGATTCCATGTAGCACCGGAACAGAGCATCGGCGTAACGGTGATAACTGCTCAGGAATTCCGCACTCAATAGGTCAAATTCGGGCGGCCTAAGAAAAAGTGAGTGGAGCCCGATACCGCGCGCGAATACAGAAGCATAATCGGCCACACCCCACCCCATTAATTTGGTCTTCACCGCAGTTGGAGGATCGGTCGTAAGCAGAGCAGCAAAGCTTTGAGCTCGAATTTCCGAACCGTGGAGCTCGGGGGTGTGCTCCACGAATTCCTGGCATTGTTCGATCCAACGCAGGAGATCTTTGCCGAGGAAGTAGAGCATGCGGATTTCGGCGTAGCGTCCGGACAACAGCCGGCGCCGGAGATCCTCCGGATCGGAGCCGTCGCCGGGAATCAGCCCCGATAGCATGAGCGCCGCCTTGGAACTCTCCAGCAGGGCCGAGGGAGGCACCCTTTCGTTAAAAGGATAAAGAATCAGCGGCGGCAGTTCCCAAACCGCTCCTCCTAGGGTGGTTAGCGATGATGGCATTTTGCTCCCAGATACTTATCGGCGGTTCCGATTTGCAACTTGAAGGGCCGCCGGCAGTTCCCGTAAGCCGAATGATAACGAAAGGCAACATGGCGGGCATCGCCCAGAAGCACTAGACTGCGTACTGGTACTGCATAGTGTTACTGTTATCGGGGAAATCGTTTAGCCGGGACGAACAAGGGCAAGGCCTCTCGGAGTGGTGCTTGATTACCGCATTGATCGTGTTGGTCGCCTTCGGCATCTTTTTTCACGTTTCGGGGGGCATGCAGAACCTGTGGAGTACAGCCAACACCACCCTCGTAAATAGCGCGCCTCACAGCAACACGGGCGATCACGTCGCGCACACTCCGGCACATCCCTAGCGCTCAAAAAATCTCTTCGCCGCACTGCCTCCGCGCTAAGCTGAAATCATGCGACCAGTCGCCGTGATTGGCGCGGGAAAGACGCCGTTCGGCGCATTTCCGGACCTGGATCTTCGCTCCCTCGCGGTCCAGGCCGGGGAACGGTGCCTTGCCAATGGCCACGTGACGCCCGCGCAAATCGAATCGTTTTATCTCGGGAATTTTGCGGGGCCGGCTTTTGTGGGCCAGAATCACCTGGCGCCTTATGTTTCTATGGCGCTCGGGATCAAAGGCGTGCCGGCCACCCGCGTGGAGGCCGCCTGCGCTTCCAGCGGGTCGGCTTTCTTCCATGCCTGGACGGAGGTCGCCGCGGGCGTGTATGACCTTGTGATGGTGGTGGGCGTCGAAAAGATGACCTCGCAAACCACGGCGCGCACCACCGAAATTCTGGCCTCGGCGGGCGATCTTACCGGCGAGATCCGGGCCGGCTCGACGTTCCCCTCGCTATTTGCCATGATTGCCCGGCGCCATATGCACGATTTCGGCACGAAGCGCGAGCATCTAGCAGCGGTCGCCGTGAAGAATCACGCCGCGGGCGCCCTCAATCCCGATGCGCACATGCGCAAGGTGATCACTGTCGAGCAGGCGCTCGCCGGGAAACCGGTGGCCGATCCGCTCAACCTGTACGATTGCTCGTTGATCAGCGATGGCGCCGCCGCGGTGATTCTGGCGCCCCTGGAGCGCGCCGCGGAATTTACCGATAAGCCCGTACGCGTGCTCGGAATCGGGCAGGCTTCCGATTACGTGGCGCTCGATCAGAAGGAAGACATCACCACGTTTCCAGCCGTGCGGCGCGCCGGGGAGACTGCTTACCGTATGGCCAAGGCCGGCCCGGACGATATCGAGTTTGCGGAATTGCACGATTGTTTCACCATCGCAGAGATCATCGCCTCGGAGGACTTGGGCTTTGTGAAGCGCGGCTGCGGCGGGCCGTATGCCATGGAAGGCCACACTTCGCTCAAGGGTTCGCGGCCGGTTAACGCCAGTGGCGGGTTAAAATCCAAAGGCCATCCGGTGGGAGCAACCGGCGTGGCGCAGATCTACGATCTCGTGCAACAGATCCGCTGCGAGGCCGGACCGCGGCAATTAGCGCGGCATTCACTCGCTCTGGCGCAGAACCTGGGCGGTTCGGGCGCCACGTGCGTAGTCAGCATCCTGGGGGCAGCATGAGAACCGGAACCGTTTATACCGAAACCATGATTCACCTGGCCGCGGAGGCTTTCGCCAGCGAAGCTCCGTTTCAGACCGCGATCGTGTCCTTCGAGGGCGGCGGCCGGGTCACGGGCCGTATACTGGGAGATCGTGTCGCGATCGGCGATCGCGTTGCGGAAGTCGAACTCCGCGATGGCGTCCCGTTTTTCCGGAAGACCGAATAAGTTATGAAACTTGCTGAACGTATCAGACGGCTCGGTGTCGAGTCGGCTTTCGATGTCCTCGTGAAAGCACGCGCTCTGGAAGCCCGGGGGCGCAGTGTGATTCACCTGGAGATCGGAGAACCTGATTTTCCAACGCCAGCCCATATCGTGGAAGCCGGCAAGCGTGCCCTGGACGAGGGTTGGACCCATTACGGCCCAACCCAGGGCCTCCCCGAATTGCGCGAGGCCATTGCCGCCTACGTGTCGCGCACGCGCGGCATCTCGGTGGGCCCGCAGCATGTGTGCGTCGTCCCGGGCGGCAAGCCGATTATTTATTTCCCGCTGATCGCGCTGCTGGAAGAGGGCGACGAAGCGATCTACCCCAATCCGGGCTTTCCGATTTACGAATCCATGATCCGGTTTCTCGGCGCCAAGCCAGTGCCCATGCCGCTGGAGGAGAGCCGCGGCTTTTCCTTTGACCTGAACCTCTTTCGCGACCGGCTTTCTGACCGCACCAAGCTGGTGATTCTCAACTCGCCGCAAAATCCGACCGGCGGCGTGATTCCGCGCCAGGACCTGCGCGCGATCGCCGATCTGCTGCGGGATCGCGACGTAATGATCCTGGCGGACGAGATCTATTCGCGCATTTACTATGGCAGCGAAGCGCCCGCATCGATTGCCGAATTTCCCGGCATGCTGGAGAAGACCATTTTGCTGGACGGCTTTTCCAAAACCTACGCCATGACCGGCTGGCGCATGGGCTACGGCGTGATGCCGGAGTGGCTGGTAGTTGCGGTGAACAAGCTGATGGTGAATTCCAATTCGTGCACCGCCAGCTTCTCGCAGCGTGCCGGGCTGGCCGCCTTAAACGGACCTCAGGACGACGTCGACCGCATGGTCGCCGAGTTTCAGCGCCGCCGGGATGCCTTCTGCAAGGGCCTGAACCAGATCCCGGGCTTCCGCTGTGCTTTGCCGGGAGGCGCCTTTTATGCCTTCCCGAATATCACCGGCACTGGCATTCACTCCAAGGAACTTGCCGATTTCCTGCTCAACGAAGCCGGCGTGGCCTGCCTGGATGGGGACGCTTTCGGCCAATACGGCGAAGGCTACATCCGCTTCAGCTATGCCAATTCGCTGGCCAACCTGATGGAAGCCGTGGAACGGATCCAAAAGGTCTCAGCCCGATGGACCGGCGCAGCCGAGGTTACGGCCCGAATGCGCTGAGGCGCTCCGAGCTACTTGAAAGGACCGCTCCCTGGTGGTCGCGGCTCGGAATCGATACGGAGCCGCGACCGCCAGGGAGCGGTCTTTTTATGGGCTGCTGCAACCCTGCTTTACAATTGAATTGAGTCCGCTCCAGAAGGGATCCCGTGACCGGCCACGACATTCGCCAGAAGTTTCTCGATTTTTTTGCCGCCCGCGGCCACCGCGTGGTGCGCAGTTCGCCGCTGGTGCCGGCGAACGACCCCACGCTGCTATTCACCAACGCCGGCATGAACCAGTTCAAGGACGTGTTCCTCGGCCTGGAAAAGCGCGACTACACGCGCGCAGCCAGCTCTCAAAAGTGCGTCCGCGCCGGCGGCAAGCATAACGACCTCGAGAATGTCGGCTACACCCGCCGCCACCTCACCTTCTTCGAAATGCTGGGCAACTTCTCCTTCGGTGACTACTTCAAAGCGGAAGCCATCGAGTTTGCGTGGGACCTCATTACGAAGGATTTCGGCCTGCCCAACGACCGCTTGTACATCACCGTCTTTCGTGAAGATGACGAAGCGGAGCAGCTTTGGCAGAAGATCGCTGGAGTCCCCAAGAGCCGCATCTTCCGGCTCGATGAGAAGGATAACTTCTGGCAAATGGGCGAAACCGGTCCTTGCGGGCCGTGTTCGGAGATTCACTACGACATGGGTGTCGAGGCCGCCGCTCCCGGCCGCGAGCACGAACAGTTCCCTAGCGATGCCGGTGATCGCTTCGTGGAGATCTGGAACCTGGTTTTCATGCAGTTCGATCGGGATGCCTGTGGCACGCTGACTCCCCTGCCACGGCCCTCCATCGATACTGGTATGGGTCTCGACCGCATGGCTGCCGTGATGCAAGGCAAGCTCTCGGTCTTCGATACGGATTTACTTCATCCGATCATCGTAAAAGCGGCCGACCTGTTCAACCTTACTTTGGGTTCGGACGAGCGCGTCGATACCGCCCTGCGGATCGCTGCCGACCACGCCCGCTCCACCGCGTTCCTGATCAACGATGGCGTGCTGCCTTCTAATGAAGGCCGCGGCTATGTGCTTCGCAAGATCATGCGCCGCGCCATGCGCAATGTCCGGCTGATCGGCATCGAGGAGCCTTTCCTTTACAAATTAGTCGGCGAGGTCGCCGAACTGATGAGCCCTGCCTATCCGGAATTGCTGGAGAGCGTGCAGCGCGTCGCGCGCGTCGTGAAGGATGAAGAGCATCGCTACGCCACGACGTTCCTGGTGGCCGAAAAGGTCTTCAACGAATCCATCGCTTCCGTAGATGGCGCCCTCATCCCCGGCGCCATTTCTTTCAAGCTGTACGACACCTATGGTCTCGCCCTCGACGAACAGGAAGAGATGGCGCGCGAGCACCACAAGGGCATTGATCGCGAAGGCTTCGAACGGGAAATGGAGCAGCAGCGCGCTCGCGCCCGAGCGAGTTGGAAAGGCGCGGAGAAGAGCGCCGTTACCCCGGCCTATCAACAATTGCTGGAGCAGGGGCGCACCAAATTTTTGGGCTATGCGGAGTTGGAAGCGAGTTCGCGCGTCATCGGCCTTCTGGTCGATCGGCGGCTTGTGAACGAGGTGCCAGCGGGCGTCACGGCCGAACTCGTCTTCGATCAGACCCCTTTCTACGCCGAAGCTGGCGGCCAAGTGGGCGATCGCGGGGTGCTGTACACCGCTGCCGCGGGCAAAGTGGCTGACGTCGAAACTGCGTTTCCGGGTGTCCCCGGGCTCACTGTACACCGCATCCGAACTCACGCGCCCATTCGCGTTGGCGATACGCTCCACGCGGTGGTGGCTGCTCCACTCCGGGATGCCACGCGCCGCAATCACACTGCCACGCACCTGCTGCACGCTTCGCTCCGCCAGGTGTTGGGCACGCATGTCAAACAAGCGGGCAGCGTCGTCGAACCCGGCCGCCTACGCTTCGACTTCTCGCATTACGCCGCCATGGACAGAGCCGAAATCGAAGAGGTCGAGCGTCTCATGAACGAGCAGATCCTCCGCAACACGCAGGTCCAAACGAAAGTCATGCCGCTCGATGAAGCCATCAAGACCGGCGCCATGGCGCTGTTCGGCGAAAAATATGGCGACCAGGTGCGCGTCGTCATGGTGCCCGATTTCAGCCGTGAACTCTGCGGCGGCACCCACGTGCGGCGCACGGGCGATATCGGTGTTTGCAAGATCGTCTATGAGGGCAGTATCTCGGCCGGCGTGCGCCGGATTGAGGCGATTACGGGCGAGGCTGCCCTGCGCCAATACCAGGAATCCAGCGATGCCATACGGCGCGTCGCGGGCCTGGTGCGAGCTTCCGAACCGGAACTCGTTGAGCATGTGGAGAAGATGCTGGCGCGCGAGCGCGAACTCGAGCACCAGATCACGCAATTGAAAACCCGCGAAGCCGTTGCTACTGCCGCCGGGTTGTCCGTGAATGGCGATCAGCGCCCTGTCGTGGCCCGCGTCGACGGTATGGACCGCCAGCAAATGCGGCTGATTGCCGATACCCTGCGCAACAAGAAGGTGCCAGTGGTGGTGCTGGCTTCCGCGGGAAACGGCGATGTAGCCATCGTGGCCGCCGTCCGCAAAGACCTTACCGCCCAGTTTCACGCCGGCAAACTGGCGGGCGCGTTGGCCCAGGCCGTCGGTGGCAAAGGCGGCGGCCGTCCCGACATGGCCGAGGCCGGTGGCAAAGATCCTTCCGCCCTGAATGCTGCCCTTGAAAAGCTCCGCGCCGAAGTTGAGAGCAAGCTGTGACCGAAAGTTTCGACGCTCTGGTAGTCGGGGCGGGGCCTACCGGGCTTGCTTGCGGCATCGAGTTGCAGCAGCGCGGCGTGAACTGTGTGCTCATCGAAAAGGGTTGTGTGGTGAATTCGCTCTATCACTACCCCACTAACATGACCTTCTTCACTACCCCGGAGTTACTGGAAATTGGCAACATTCCGATGACCAGCCTCAACGACAAGCCCAACCGTACGGAAGCCTTAAAGTATTACCGGCGCGTGGCCGATCACTATCACCTCAACATCCGCCAGTACGAGCGCGTCGAAGTCATTGATGGCGAAGATATGGCGTTCCAGGTGTTCACCACCGATCGCCTGGGTTGCCGGCATGTCTATCAGGCCCGGAAAATCGTCCTCGCCACCGGCTACTATGACGTTCCCAATATGTTGAACGTGCCCGGCGAAGATCTTCCCAAAGTACTGCACTATTACAAAGATCCCCACCCGTACTACAACCATGACGTGGCGGTGATAGGAGCCAAGAACTCCGCCGCCATAGCGGCGCTGGAATTACTATGGACCGGAGCCCGCGTGACTCTGATTCATCGCGGCGCTGGAATTTCCCACAATGTGAAGTACTGGATTAAGCCCAATATCGAGAACCGCATCAAAAGCGGTGAAATTAAAGCGTACTTTCACTCCACCGTCCTTGCAATTGAACCTAATTCGATCCGCATTGCTTCACCAGAGGGTGAAATTTCTTTAATAAACGAGTTCGTTTTTGCGTTAATTGGCTATCAGCCGGACCTGAAGTTCCTAAACGCCACGGGGATAACCCTGGAGCCGGAGACACTCAAGCCGCGCACCTGCGCCGAAACGCTCGAGAGCGAACGCAAAGGGATTTACCTGGCCGGAGTGATTGTGGCTGGTATGCACACTAACGAGATCTTCATTGAAAACGGGCGCTTCCACGGGCAGGCAATTGCTCACTCTATCGCTTCCAACCTGTTTCGTTCTTAGTAGTTAGAGAGATTCGCGCCAAATCAATACCCATCCGAAATGTAGCTAGCTTCACAGGCTCTAGAACTGTCGTGACTACACGAACTGAAACTTTGGTGAGAATATTTGTATCTAACGGAATGAAGGGAGCCCGACTATGCTTCAGTCACTATTGAATTCCTTTTTTGGCTGTTCACATCGACGAACCACTTTCCCGCTGACTCCAGTGAGAAGGGCTGGCGTACAGGCTCCCGGCGCTGCGCATCATGGCACGTACGTAACATGTTTGGACTGCGGTAAGGAACTGGCTTACGACTGGGAAGAAATGCGTGTCGGCAAGCCTGTCTCCGAGCGTGGCCGGGCCAGCGAGGCGCAGCCGAGCTACCGCTAATCCTAAAAAGTCACATTGCCCAGAATGGCGGCGTGGTGTGCCCCTGTGGCTCCGGGCAGGTTGGATGGCCTGCGCCGCCAGGTTTCGTGCGCCAATACAGCGAACGCAATAGCTTCCTTGGCGTCCGGATCGATGCCGTACTCCGCCGACGTGCCGATGTGAGCCATTGGCAGGAATGCGGCTAGCTGGGCCATCAATTGCCGGTTGTGAACTCCGCCGCCGGAAACGATCACGTCGGCGCTGAGCTCGCCGATCGTACCAGCCACGGTTGCCGCTGTGAGCGCGGTCGCCGTGGCGATAAGATCCGAAAACGGCAGTTCCGATTTTTTCATGCGCTCCACAAATGTAGCCCCGTATTGCTCGCGGCCAGCGCTCTTCGGCGGGCGGCGGCGGTAATACCGATCTTTCAACAGCTCTCCGAGCAGTTTCTGGTTGATGTTTCCGGTAGCTGCAATTGCGCCATCGCGGTCGAAGTTCTGCTTGCCATGGGTATACTCGCGCGTGAGTGCGTCGATCACCATATTTCCTGGACCGGTATCGAACGCCACCACCTCTACCGGCCTGGCGCGTGGAGGGATGATCGTTACGTTCGCGATCCCGCCGATGTTCAATGCCACGCGTGTCCGCGTGCGATGGCGAAAGAGAAGGTAATCGACAAACGGCACCAACGGTGCGCCCTCGCCTCCAGCCGCGATATCCCGCGTGCGGAAATTGGATACCACCGGCACACCGGTGCGCTCCGCCAGGACTGCCGGTTCACCGATTTGTAACGTGTGGGCGCCGCCTTCGTGAAAGATGGTCTGGCCATGGCAGCCAATCAACTCGACCGCGCCGAAGCGCCGCACGGCTCTTAGAACGGCCCGTGCATACAGTTCACCCAGTGCGAAGTTGAGCTTCGATATTTGTGCTGCATCCAGCGGGCCGAGCAAACTCGCGCGTGTTGCTTCGGGATATGGTGTGGATTGAAAACCGATGGTCTCGATCTGCCGGCCACGGATGTTGACGATAGCGACATCGATCCCATCGAGCGACGTGCCGCTCATCACTCCCGCGACCCTCATGTGGCACAAGGCTCTGCCTTGTGCAGCGCAAGGCAGAGCCTTGCGCCACCGGCAGTCAGACCGAGGGAGATCACGAGCGCTTGAGCTCCTGCTGTAATTGGCTGAGTAGTTGGAGAGCTTCGATCGGACGGAGTTCGTCGAGGTTGAGCGCACGCAGGCGCTCGGCCAACTGATATCCCACGGGCTCGAATAACTGGATCTGCAGCGGCAAATTGTCGGGCTTGGCCAGTTCTTCGGTCACCACGTGCTCCGAACGCTCGTGCAGTTTCAGCACTTCCCGCGCGCGTTCGATCACGCTGAGCGGCAATCCGGCCAGGCGCGCGACCTCGATTCCATAGCTCCGGTCCGCCTTGCCCGGCTCAACCTTGTGCAGGAAGATGACGTGATCGCCCGATTCTTTCACCGACACCTTGAGATTGCGTACGCCTTCCAGTTGTTCGGCCAAGTCGGTCAATTCGTGATAGTGGGTGGCGAAGAGCGTTTTGGCCCGCGTGTGCGCGTGGATATGCTCCACCACTGCCCATGCCAGCGCCAGCCCGTCGTAGGTTGCCGTCCCGCGGCCAATCTCGTCGAGCACAATGAAACTGCGGGGCGATGCCGTATTCAGAATCACCGCGGTCTCCGTCATCTCCACCATAAACGTCGATCGGCCTCGGGCTAGATTATCCGACGCGCCGATGCGCGTGAAGATGCGGTCAATAAGCGGCAGGCGTGCCGATTCCGCGGGAACGAACGAGCCCATCTGCGCCAGAATCGCAATGAGGGCGGCCTGTCTTAGGTAAGTCGACTTGCCGCCCATGTTCGGGCCGGTGATGATCGCAATCAGATCAGAGGTGTCGTTTAGAAACAGATCGTTGGGAATAAAGCGCGCAGCCTCTTGCTCCGCGAGGCGCTCGATCACCGGATGGCGGCCGGCCCGAATTTCTAGCACGCCCCGCATCTCGCCGTCCGGCGAAAACGTGGGCCGCTGATACCGGTTCTCCGCCGCTACCTGCGCCAACGAAGCGGTTACATCCAACTCGGCGATAGCAGCGGCCGAAGCGCGAATGCGCTGCGCCTGCGCGGCGGTCGCTTTCCGCACCTCGGTGAAGAGTTCCTTTTCCAGCGTGAGAATCTTCTCCTCGGCATCCAGCACCTTGCGCTCGTAGTCCTTCAGCTCAGGCGTGGTGAAGCGCTCGGCGTTGGCCAGGGTCTGCTTGCGCTCGTAATCCGTAGGCGCGAGATGCTGATTCGCTTTTGTGATCTCGATGTAGTAGCCGAAGACGTTGTTGAAGCGCACCTTGAGCGATTGAATGCCCGTGCGCTGCCGCTCGCGCATCTCAATCTGCGCGATGTACTGGCGGCTGTTCTGGCTTAGGTCGCGCAGCTCATCGAGTTCGGCGTTGTAGCCGGCGCGAATCGTTCCGCCGTCCGTCAGGTTGAGCGGCGGCTCATCGGCCATCGCTTCCAGAATCAGATTGGCCACGTCAGGGATTTCGTCGAGGCGCTCATAAATTGAGCGCAGCCGGACCGCCTGCTGCGTATCGAAACTTCGCTTGAGCGCCGGTATTTTTTCCAGAGAGCGGCCGAGCGACAGAAGATCCCGCGGGCCCGCCGAACCCAGCGTTACTTTGGCCAGCAGCCGCTCGATATCGAGAATCCCCGCGAGTTGCTTGCGCAGTTCCGCGCGCAGGATCGTCTGCTGTAGCAACTCGCCGCAGGCTTCGAGGCGCTGCTCGATCTCGGCGCAATCCATCGAAGGCCGCAGCAGCCGCTGGCGCAGCAGGCGGCCGCCCATACCAGTTTGTGTCTGGTCCAGCACTCCGAGAACCGTGGCCGTGGCCTGCGGACCGCCACTATCGGCCGAGAAGATCGGCTCGAGTAATTCCAGGTTGCGCACTGTGACGGCATCGAGCACCATGAAGTCCGCCCGGTCATAATAAGCCGGCCGGTCAAGGTGATCGAGGGCCGCGCGCTGCGTGTCACGCAGGTAGTGCAGTATGGCGCCGGACGCCGCGACCGCCGCGCTCCGATTGGCTAAGCCGCAGCCATCGAGCGATAGCAGCTTGAAATGATCGCGCAATGTGCGATCGGCGTAATCCGCGGTGAAGACCCAGTCTTCCAGGTCCGTGCGCACGAAGCGCAGCGGCGCGCGTTCATCTCCATTGAAAAGCGGTAAGTCCGCCGGGAAGAGTACCTCGCGCGCGCCTAGATGCTCCAGCGCCCCCGGCACCTCGGCAGGCTCCATTTCGGTGACCCGGAATTCGCCAGTGGAGATATCCACGTGGGCCACCCCGGAGCGCGCACCGGCCCGGGCAACGGCCGCAAGATAATTATTCTCCCGCGGCCGGACGAGGCTCGCGTCCATGGCGGTGCCGGGCGTTACCACCCGCGTGATCTCGCGTTTCACCAGTTTCTTGGCGAATTTCGGGTCTTCCATCTGGTCGCAGATGGCAACACGATGACCTTTTTGGATTAGACGCGCGATGTAGCCCTCGGCGGCATGATAGGGCACGCCGCACATCGGGATGGCCGCGCCCTTCTCTTTATTCCGGGAAGTCAGGGTGATTTCCAGCTCCCGGGAAGCGACCACCGCGTCTTCGAAGAAGAGCTCGTAGAAGTCTCCCAGACGAAACATCAGCAGCGCATTGGGGGCCTGCTGCTTAATACTGTTGTATTGCCGCATCAGCGGCGTGGAGGCGTCAGGGTGCAAAAGCTAAGCTCGTCCTGGGGCGCATACAGAAATTCTACCTCCGATCCGAGTGACGTTTGGGTCCGCTTCAGGGGTTCTTGCGCGGTCGGCCGGATGGCATAAAATAGGTGATTCTGTCCACCACACCCACCGTGGCATGAAGGGGAAATTGAAAGATGAAGCTTCCGTCGAAACGACTCATACTTACCAGCGGCAGTGCGCTGCTCACCGTCGCCTGGGCCATGACCGGCCCGAATTTTTCACGATATTCCTCCATGAGGAGGCTGCCCCTCGGAACCGTCGCGTTCGCGCAGGGCGCCCGATTGCAAATGTCCGATGCGGCCTTCAAGAATATCCAGGTTCTGAAAGGCATCCCGGTGGACGAGTTCATGGGCACGATGGGCCTGTTTTCGGCCGCCCTGGCGGTTTGTTGCGGTGATTGCCATACCGGCGCCGGCACGGATCACCCCGATTGGGCTGCCGATCCGCCGCGCAAGGTCACCGCGCGGCGCATGGTCCAGATGGTCAATGCCATCAACCGCGATAACTTCAAAGGCGCGCAGGTCGTGACCTGCTGGACGTGCCATCGCGGCGCGCAAACCCCTTCCACCACGCCTCCCCTGGATTCCATTTACACTGGCAATCCGGTGGTCATTCCGCCAGATGTGTTACCGGCAGCGCCGCCCGCTACTTCCGGCACTCCTCCCGCGGATCAGATTCTCGACAAATTTGTCCAGGCCAGCGGCGGGGCCGCCAACTGGGCCAAATTCACCAGCTACGTAGCCAAGGGCACGAGCACGCTCTTCGGCGAAGCGCACTCCGATCCAGCCGAAATCTATGCCAAAGCGCCCAACCAGCTCACTGTGCTGGTTCACCAAAAGGAGGGCGATCTGGCGCGGACGTACAACGGAAGCGATGCCTGGGTGATGTTGCCGCTCACCGTGGTTGGGGAGTACCCATTGAGCCCCAGCGCCAAAGCAGGTGCGAAGCTGGATGCCCAGATGGCTTTCCCCGGACGCATCAAGGAAGCTTTCACCAACTGGAAGGTCAGCTATCCGACCACGCTGTGCCTGTCCAGAGACGACAATGATATGTGCGTGGAGAACAAGGATCTTTATGTGGTCCAGGGAACCAGCCAAGGTATCGTCGCTACGTTCTACTTCGATAAACAGACCGGGCTGCTGCGGCGCATGATCCATTACGCCAACTCGGCGATGGGCCGCGTGCCCACCCAGATCGACTATTCCGATTACCGGCCAGTCGGCGGCGTCCAGATGCCGTTCAAGTTCACCTATGGCTGGGTGAGTGGCCGCGAGCAGTACGCGCTCAGCGAGATTCAGCCGAATGCAGCAGTGGATGCGGCGAAGTTCGCCATGCCCGTGCAGCGGCCGCGCCAGTAGTAGAGAGCTTTCACCCTCTCCGGGACAGGCCCAGCGGCCTGTCCTACTTCAGTTATGGATCTCGCCCATCTCCACCTGCTACTGAATCATTTCCCCACGATCGGCTTTCTCGTCGGGCTGGGGATTTTTGTGCTGGGCTTGGCGGGCAAGAACAACGATCTGCGCCGTGCGGCCCTGGTGATCTTCCTGGGAATCGCGTTGCTGTCGGTGCCGATTTTCATCAGTGGGAGCGGCGCGCAGGAGGCGATTTGCCAGGCAGCGCCCGACCGGCCTTGTTCCGACGCGCCGCTGGCCGTCACAATTCAATCCAGCGGTACCGGTTACACATTTGCTCCCAAGGTGGAGTTCTCGGGGGGCCAATGTTCTTTTCCTCCGGCCGCCACTTCAACCGTGCGCGACGGCCAAGTTGTAGGAATCCAGGTCACTTATGGAGGCTTCGGTTGCACCGCGGCGCCCTCGGTCGCGATTACCGGCGGCGGAGGCTCCAGCGCAGCGGCTACAGCGGCGCTTCCACGGGAGCGGATTCTCGTCTCTAAGGCCATGATTGAACAACACGAAAGCGCGGCCTTTGTGGCGCTGGGCTTGATGGAGTTGACCGGCTCGTTCGCCTGGCTGGCGTTGTGGCAGTTCCGCCGCAGTGCCCGTTTTTCGCGTTCCATGCTCGCGGTTGTTCTGCTGCTTTCGCTCGTGACCTTCGGCCTGATGGCGAACGTGTCCAATCTGGGCGGGCAGATCCGGCACCCCGAGGTGCGCGATCAGGTGCAGGCTGCGGCGCCGCTGCTCTCCACCGGCGAGCCGTTCGCGCGCCATGTCGGCGAAATCGTCGATGGCGGCTGGCGCTGGGTTTTTCCAGCCTGTGAGACGCTGCACTTTATCGGGCTCTGTCTGCTGTTCGGCGTGGCCGCAGTCGTAGATCTGCGCATGCTGGGGGTCACCAAAGGGATTTCGTTTCGCGCCGTGCACCGGCTTTTGCCGTGGGGGATGCTGGGGTTCGGCGTGAACCTCGTCACCGGCATGCTGTTTTTTGTGGCTGACCCCTTTCAATACGTGCATCTGGGGAATTGGTTGGGCGGGCAAAACGCCGCGTTCCTTTGGAAGATGATTTTTATTTTGCTGGCGGCTTTGAACGTGGTCTACTTCACGATCTTCGAAGAGCCCTGGCAGTTGGGCCCAGGAGAGGATGCGCCCCTTCACGCCAAGCTGATCGCGGCCGTGTCGTTATTTCTGGTAGTAGGCATTATGTTCTGGGGACGTATGCTGCCATTTTTAGGCGGTTCTTTTTAGGAGTGCGGGATGCCTTTGGCGCTATCAGTCGGCCTGATTGTGGTGGGCGTAGTGGCTCTGGTCTTCGTGCTGGGATATCTGATCGATCGAGCCGCCGGGCGCGAAGAGCGCCATTGGGAACGCTAGCCGCATGATGGATTTTCTTTCCAGGCTGGAACAATCGTCGTTCAGCCAGTGGGTACTCTCGGGCAACACCATCTGGGCTTACCCCATGATCCTTTTCCTGCACACGGTGGGAATGGCGCTAGTGGCGGGTATCAGTTCGGCCATCGACCTGCGGTTGCTCGGGTTCGCTCCGAAAATAGCCATCAAGCCATTGGCGCGGCTGTATCCGTTCATGTGGATCGGGTTCGGAATCAATCTGGTGACGGGCAGTACGTTGTTCATAGCAGATGCCACTACTAAGATCACCAACCCGGATTTTTGGGTCAAGATGGGTTTCGTGTTTACGGGGATCGCGGCGCTGGTATGGATGCGAAGGAAGGTTTTCGATGATCCCAAAATTGACGAGGCGCCAGTCTCCCTTGGAGCTCGGCGAGTGGCGACTTTGTCACTGATTTGCTGGGTCGGAGCAGTGACGGCCGGCCGGCTCTTAGCGTATTTGGGCGCGGTCTCGGGCTTGCCGGGACTACGAAGCCATTAAACTCATTCGCGATCTCTCAACCTGTTCACTAGAACCAAGGAAGGTTTCCGAGCTTGCCATTCGACCGTAACCACCGGCACTCTGGGACTCCCTCTGCGTTCAAGCGCCTCGCGAATCAGTGCAGAAACCATCCGGCCGATGGAAACGCCGCGCATCTTAGCTAATTCCTTTGCGGCCTGCAGCACATCATCGTCGATGTCGAGGGTCGTTCTCACTACTCCGAGCATATCTCGGGGCCGTGCTATGCTGCAGGATAGTAATATGTCTCGCGCCAGGCTGATTGCGGTGACCGTGACGGCGCTGCTGTTTGCGCAGATCCAGTGCGTAGCAGCATGTGCGACGCAATGGTGCGGCGCGAATACGGCAAAGACGGAATCTGTTCCACCCTGCCATCATCAACACGGCCAGTCGAATAGCCAGAGCCCGCAGTCTTGCACGCACCAGGCGCTCTCCGCCGCTGCGATTTTGGATGGCATGCCAGGAGCCGCGGTTCCGCAATTATTAGCTCCCGCCGCAGTCATCCCTTCGGCGGTCCCGGACATCAGCGAGGCGCCTGAATTCGATTCGCCGACACTGTCACCGCCAAGGCCTCCCCACTTATCCAACATCGTTTTGCGTATCTGAGATTCTCCCGAACGATTTAGCCGCACGGAGCCAATTAGCTCTTTGTCTATCGGGAGAAGAAACTATTCTGCAAAAATATGTCTGTTTTCTATTGGCCGGACTGCTCCTGCCGAGCGCCATCGCGCAGCCGAACGATTCCGTCGGATCCGGCCCGAATATGGTCGATATGAATCCGGCGAGCCTGTACCTCATGGGCTTGGCCTCGGGGACATCAGCGAATCCGGCCTCGTGGCCCATGCCCATGATGATGCACCATTTCGGGAAGTGGAACACCATGTTCATGGGGCTCGCATTCCTAACCGATACGCAGCAATCCGGTCCGCGTGGCGGAGATAAATTCTATTCCGGCAACTGGTTCATGGCCTCTGCCGAGCATCGCGCCGGAGCGAAGGCCGCTTTCGAAACCGAGCTGATGCTCAGCCTGGAGCCCGCTACGGTCACCGGCCGCCGGTACCCGCTGTTGTTTCAGACGGGCGAAACCGCCTACGGCAAGCCGATCGTAGACGCGCAACATCCGCACAATTTCATCATGTCTCTTGGGTTTCACTACACGAGGGAATTGGCCGAGGATACCGTGTTGGACCTCTACTTCGCCCCGGTTGGGGATCCGGCACTGGGGCCCACCGCGTTCCCGCACCGCGCTCCAGCCATGGAGTTGCCACAAGCTCCGATTTCGCATCACTGGCAGGACGCCACCCATATCGCCGATGAAGTGGTTACCGCGGGCATCCGCTACCGCATCGTGAAGTTGGAAGCTAGCGGATTCTATGGTGCCGAGCCGGGCGAGAATCGCTGGATGATTGGGACCGGCCCCATCAATTCCTGGTCCGCTCGGTTCTGGGTCTTCCCGGCGCGGAACTGGGCGGCACAAGTCTCCATAGGACGGATCAACCACCCGGAGCTGCAGGAACCGGGCGACCAGGTCCGTGTGACCTCTTCACTCGAGTATTCGAGGCCGATGAACGGCGCGAGTTGGTCGATCACTTTGGCCTGGGGCCGGAATCATAGCACGGCGACACGGCGCAACCTGAATTCGTACCTGGTGGAGTCCGTTCTGCCGGTCACGCGGCGGAATTTTCTGTCGGAGCGCGCTGAGCTCGTCGATAAGGACGAGTTGTTCGCCGATCAGCCGGATCTCGAAGCGGAACTCGACCATCTGCACGGCAGCACGTTTCGCATCGGCGCATACACTTTCGGCTATACACGGGACCTGGGATCTTTCTGGAATATTGAGACAGGGCTGGGAGCGAATTTCAGTGTGTACTCGCTACCGGGCGCGATCCAGCCGTATTATGGAGACCATCCGGCCGGTGGTAACGTGTTTATGCGTTTCCGGCTGAAGCCACACCACTAATGCGACAGGAGGACGCAGCATGAAGAAGCTCGGATGGTTCCTGCTCGGAGCGCTTGCGCTCGCAGTCGTCGAGTTCGCGGCGGCCCGCATAGCGATCGGGCAGGCGCAAGGGTTAAGCGCACGGGCTGCACCGAGCGGCATCGAGGGATGGATCGCGCGGCGCGCGCGGGCTGCCGCAATGCCGGTCGCCGCCCGCAACCAGCCGAACCCGGTTGCGAAAACGCCCGAAGTGCTGGCCGGGGCTCGCGCGCATTGGGCCGATCACTGCGCAGGCTGTCACGGCAACGACGGCAGTGGAGAAAGCGTAATGGGCCAACGTCTCTATCCGCCGGCCCCGGACATGCGCAAGCCGGAAACGCAGAATCTCAGCGACGGCGAATTGTTTTATATCATTCAGAACGGAATCCGTCTCACCGGAATGCCGGCATGGGGCGGGTCAGAACACGATGCCGAGGACTCCTGGAAGCTGGTTCACTTCATCCGGCACCTGCCGGAATTAACCTTCGAGGAGCGCAAGGAAATGGAAAAACTCAACCCCAAAGGGCCCGAGGATCTCAAAGAAGAAGAGGACGAGGAAAAATTCCTTAAAGGAGAGAGCACCGATGAACCGCAACAACATCACCATCATTAAACGTTTTTGCCTGAGTCTGGGCTTAGTGGGGGCGCTGCTGGCGCATGGCGGCTTCGATCATGTGATCGGAACCGTGGTCAAGACCGATACCAATGTGCTGACCGTAAAAACAACCAAAGGCAATGTGGATGTGCATCTAAACGCCGCCACGGAGATCACGCGGAACGATCAGAAGGCGGCCGCGGCCGATTTGAAACCGGGTGCCAGGGTCGTAGTGGACATCCCGGAGGGCAGCAAGGACAAGATCGCGCACTCCGTCAAAATCGGCGTGGGGACACCGGCCGCGCACGCCCACGATGCAGGAAGCAAGTAGCGCGTAAAATGCGCTAAGCGCGACGCGGCCACCGCCGCGTTTCCACCTACTTCTTGGGGATGTGTTTTTCCAACATCTGGCGGCGTACGACGGCGCCGTAGACGTTACCCTGGGCGTCGACGCCGACTCCTTCGGCGCCGCTGTGCTCCTGCGTAGTGGATTCCATGTCTTCGATGAAATAGTTGACCTTGCCGGTTTTGGCGCTGCCGATGCGGATGCCCTTCTTCCAGCCGGGCTCGTCGGAACCCCATGATTCGGAATCGGCGACGTACATGGTGTCGTCCTTGAGAATGAGGATGCCACTGGGGCGGCCGAACTGGCGCCAGGTGTCCAGGTACTTGCCGTCCTGATCGAAGATCTGGATGCGGTTGTTGGAGCGGTCGCCTACGAACAGTCGTCCCCGCGAATCGAAGGCGAGGGTGTGCGGGTTCTGGAACTCGCCCGGCGCAGTGCCCCGCTTGCCCCACATCTTAAGGAACTTGCCGTCTTTCGAGAACTTCGAAATACGATCGTTCCCGGGTTTGGGGCCGGAATGGCCTTCGGAAATGAAGATATCGCCGTTGGGAGCGATGGCCACGTCGGTGGGCTCATCGAATAGGCCCGGTTCCGCGCTGGCGACGCCGGCTTTGCCGAGTGTCATGAGCACTTTTCCCTCGGGGCTGAATTTAAAGACCTGCATGCCTTTGCCGTCTTTCATCTGCTCGTCCGTAACCCACAGGTTGCCCTGGGGATCCACGGTGGCCCCATGGGGGAAGATGAACATGTTTTCGCCCCAGGCCTTGAGGAGCTTTCCGGAAGAATCGAACTTCAAGATGGGCGGCTCGGAGCGGCCGGCGCACGAATTGTCATGGCAGCGGTGTATCACGTAGATGCTGCCATCGGGGGAAACTTCGACCGCTGTGACGGCGGCCCAGGGCACGCCGTTGGGTGGGTGTCCCCAATCGCGCACAGTGTTGTACGGATTGGGCAAGTCATTAATGGGCGCGACCTCGTTTTCCGAGTACAGCGCTGAACTAAAGATACCGACCCCTGCGGCAATGGCGACCGGCAAAACTCCCAATCTGTTCCGATGTAGCATGTCCGACAGCCCCTCCCCGACGGGCTGGGAGGATTATACTACCGCGGCAGAGTGGGAAGATTGGGGAGTTACTAGTCCGAATAGGGCGAAATTCCCCAGGGCTTGACCCCGGCTGCCCCCAGAAACACGAAGGGCGCGGAAATCCTTCCGCGCCCTTGTGTGTCGAGAATTAGGCGGCGTTAGCCAGCAACTCGTCGATGGAGTCGCCGGATTCGGTCTCGAACTCATGGCGGTCGGCAGCTTCCTGGCAGCGAATGCAGTACTTCGCCCACGGCACCGCGTCCAGCCGCTTGAGCTTGATATCTTCCTCGCAGTGCATACAGGTTCCATAGCTGCCATCGGCAATGCGACCCAAAGCACTACGCACGTTCCGTAACAAATTGGACTCCCGGTCCAGGTTACGGATCGCTAATTCCCGCTCACCGGCCAGTTGCACCTCGTCCAGCGCATCGGGGGTCTTCTCGATCGCGATATCTTCCCGGTTTCGCAGACCGTTTGACAGCTCCGCCTGCTTCACCTCGAGCAATTTTTTGTATTTTTCCAGTTCGGTCTGTGTCATCGTACTACTCCCTTCATCAACGGATTTTTTTCTTTATATTGTTCGCTTTAGCGCGATTCCATCCGCATGGAATATAGACGGAGATTTTACCTAAAAGTTTCACCGGGAAGTCATCCCTCATTAGAGCCATATCTTCCGTCGAGTTTTCACCCAGCGACGTTCGCACGAGAACCCTTCTGAGCAATCTATGTGCCAATTGATAGCCAACCTCTGCCGGTCGCTGAGTCCCATCCGGTAGCTTCCCCTGAACATATCGGCCGAAATGTTAACATCTCTGTTGAAATTGCAACGAAAAGCTTCCGGGCGGAGCCTTCCGAACTGGCTGTTACACGCCCTTCCACTGGCCGCATGTAGTTTTTTCTTCGTAGCCGGGCTGGCCTTCCTACCACTCCTCGGTGTGGAGGACGACGAGGCTTTATTTGGCGTCGTTTTCTACGAACCGCATGGCGGTGGATACCAATACCACCTCGGGCGTCTGCACATCCCGTTGATGATCTTGCCTTATTTGGGGACCCTGAAATCATGGTTATACCGGCCGATTTCAGCCACCTTCGGCACCACTATTGAAGCCATACGCATCCCGGCTTTGCTGGCGGGCGCTGCCAGCCTTTGGGTTTTCTACTGGTTCCTGATCAAGATTGCGGGGTATCGAGCAGCGGCAATCGGAGTGGGGCTGCTGGCCGTGGATTCGATGTATCTCCTGACCACCTGCTTCGATTGGGGGCCAGTGGCGCTCCAGCACCTGCTGCTGTGGAGCGGCCTCTTGCTGCTGGTGAGCTTTTGGCATCGGCGCGACCAATGGCGTCTGGCCGCCGGGTTCTTCCTATTCGGACTGCTGTTGTGGGATAAGGCGCTGGCGTTCTGGACGCTGGGCGGCGTCGGAGTGGCGGCCCTGGTGACGATTCGTCGTCAAATGTCCGGCATTTTGACGGCACGCCGGTTGACGGTGGTAGCGGCGGCATTCGCATTTGGCGCGCTGCCGCTAATCCTATACAACATCCACACACGGGGCGGAACGCTGCGCGGAAACGCGGTTTACGACGGTAACGACGTGCGCGGGAAGACGAAAGCGCTCCTGCGGACCTTTGGCGGTTCCGGATTATACGGTTGGATGCAGGCGGCTGACCCGTCCGAGGAGCGCACCGCACCGCCCGAAGTGGCGGGTGTGGAAGCGTCGGCGGCGCTGGCGGGCGCGCTGGGCCATCCGGCTCAAGGCTGGTTGTTTTATGCGTTTTGCGCGGCGTTATTGCTGGCGCCGCTGGCACAGGGGGCGGCCCGGAGCGCGATTTTGTTCGCGGCTATAGCTTTGGCCGTTGCTTGGGCCCAGATGCTATTCACAGCAGCAGCGGGCGGCTCTGTTCACCACATCATTCTGTTGTGGCCTCTGCCGCAGATGGTAATCGGCGTCTCCTTCGCGGCGGCCTCGCGGCGGCTGGGCCGGTGGGGAACCCCGGTGCTGGCCACCCTGGTCGTATTGATAATGGGCTCGAATCTTGCGGTGCTCAATGAGAACTACCTCCGAATGGCGCGTAACGGAGGCGCTATTTCCTGGAGCGATGCCGTCTTCCCGTTATCGGATTACCTGCAGGGCAAGAAGGCACACTACATTTTTTGTTTGGATTGGGGTTATCTGAATGCGCTGCGACTGCTCAGCAACAATGCTTTGCCGGTACGGGTGGGGTCGACCGAAATCGGGAAACCGGAGTTGTCGGATGAAGATCGACGGCTGATTACGGCGATGATCAGCGAACCGGGAGGCCTGTTCGTGACCCACACGGCGAATTTCGAATTTATGCCAGGAATCAGCGCCAAGCTGGTCCGTTTTGCCGAGGGCGCGGGATACCGGCGCGAAATGCTGGCCACGGTTCGCGACTCTTACGGCCGGCCGACGTACGAGGTATACCGGTTCGCGCCCAACAGGCATCTGTGATAGGCTACGGACATTTCGCTGCTACGAGGAGATTCGATGGGGAAACTGGGATTGTGGATCATTTGCCTGGGGGCTGCGATTTCGCTTTTTGCCCAAGAAGGCCATCCCCTAACCGGGACTTGGACCGGCGACTGGGGAACTAGCGCGAAACAACGCAACCCGATCACGTTCGTAATGAACTGGGACGGCAAGAATGTGACGGGGCTGATCAATCCCGGGCCGGATTCGGTTCCGATCGGCGCCGTGAGTATCGACTTTCCAACCTGGACGGTGCGCATCGAAGCGGATATGAAGGATGCCTCGGGGAAGCCAGTGCACGTGATGGCCGAAGGGAAACTGGGTGATATCGCCTCCTACCACCGGACGCTCAAGGGGACCTGGCAGCAGGGTGGGGAAAAGGGCGATTTCAAACTGACTCGGGATTAGCGCCATGAGAAATGTTTCTCTCTGTATTCTGCTGGCCGCCTCGGCGTGGGCCCAACTCCCCTATTCCGCAACGTACGACACGGCCCGGCAGGTGAAATTGAAAGGGCCGGTGACGCAAATCGAGTGGGTGAACCCTCGGGCTTTCGTGTTCCTCAATGTTACCGACGTTACCGGCATCGTTACGAATTGGGCGGTGGAAATCGGCAATCCGCTGGAGTTGGAGCGGGACGGGTGGAAACGGCAAACGTTGCACATTGGCGACGTAGTCACGGTGGATGGCGTGCCGGCGCGCGGCGATGTAAGTCAGGCGTTTGCGATGTCCATGGTCTTGGCAGCAAATGGCAAAAAACTGTTCACGGCTTCGGCCAGGCCCCGCACCGCAGCGGCGCGGCAGCCAGCGCCACGTTGGCCGGACGGGCAGATCCGCCTGGGGCCTGCCGAGGGGAAGAAAGGCTATTGGGGTGGGGCCAGCGCCAGCGCTCTGATCGAGAGTACGGCCGGCAATATCCCCATGAATAAGGATGGCCTCCTGCTGAATATTTCGGACGCCGGGCGAGTAGCCCCGCTCCAGCCATGGGCCTTGGCGATCTACGAATACCGGCAGCGCAATCTATTGAAGGACGATCCCGAGGCCCGTTGCCTCCCGCCCGGTGGTCCAAGGCAATTTCAGACGCCCAACGGCTTCCAATTCGTGGAGCAGCGGGATCTGGGGCGCATCCTGGTGCTGCTGGGCGGCGGCGACCGCAATTGGCGCGTCATCTACACCGATGGCCGGAAGCAGGGCGAGGCGGATGAGGTGGTGCGGGGCTACTACGGCAATTCTGTGGGGCATTGGGACAAGGACACGCTCGTGGTTGATTCCATCGGGTACAACGAGCGCTTCTGGTTCACTAACGGAGGCCTGCCTCATACCGAGGCGCTGCACCTGACCGAACGCTTCACGCGAACCGATTTGAACACCCTGAAGTACGAAGTGACAGTGGACGATCCCAGGACGTATACTAGGCCCTGGACCGGGGGGTGGACCGTGCAGTGGGTTCCGGACCGGGAAATTCAGGAATACTTCTGTGAGGAGAATGCGGAATCGACCTTTCTCCGCTGATCCGAGGAGGAGAACATGCGACTTGCTCTGGGTTTGACGATTCTGGCGGCGGCGATGCCGCTGTTGGCGCATCACTCGTTCGATGCCGAGTACGATGATACGAAAATAGCCACGCTCACGGGAATCGTGACGAAGCTGGACTGGACCAATCCGCACGCGTTTGTTTCCATTAGCTTCAAGGATGAAAGCGGGGCTACCAAGAACTTCACTGTCGAGATGGGGCCGCCGTACGCGCTCACCCGCGGAGGCTGGAAGCGAGACACGATTAAGATCGGCGATAAGGTCACCTTGCAAGATACGGCGCTCGCCAAGGATGGAAGCGATCGCGCAGGATCCACACAGAACACGCGTCTGGTGCTGGCAAACGGGCAGAAGCTGCCCATGAGGTAAGGCCGTGACGAGCCAATGTGGGGCAGGCTTTCAGCCTGCCGCCGCCTTTCAGGCGGCGTGCCGAAGCGGAGTGATTGTCCTCGCCGCGTTATCGGTTGCGGTCCCGTCCCATGCTCAACGCAGTTCGGCGGCTGCCGAGAAAGCGGCGCCACCATCCGAGCCAACTCCGCGCTGGCCCGACGGCCACGTCAATCTGGGCTCCACGCCCGAGAAAAAAGGCTACTGGGAAGTGCGTCCGGGCCTGGGGGGAATGCCACGCGCCGCGGACGTCCCATTTCAACCTTGGGCCAAGGCGCTGTATCAGTACCGGCAATCGCAGAAGGCGCTGTATCCGCCATTAGTCTATTGCAAACCGGCCGCGGGGCCGTCGTTTTTCAATGCGCCTGGTTTTGAAATCACGGAATTGCCGGAGCTTAAGAGCATTTTCATCCTGAACATCGCGGGGCCGCACACCTGGAAAGTGATTTACATGGACGGGCGTCCGCATCCGCCGGCCGACGAACTCCGTCCCACCTTCCTGGGGCACTCGGTGGGGCACTGGGAAGGCGATACGTTGGTGATCGATTCGGTGGGCTTCAACGAGAAGCAGTGGCTTGCGGGAGCTTATCCGACGACCCAGCAGCTTCACCTGATCGAGCGGATCTCACGACCCAACCTGCGTACGCTGACGTACGAGGCGACCATTGATGATCCCGGCGCGTACACCAAGAACTGGTCGATGAAGTGGACCATCAACGAGAAGACAGCGTCGTCGTGGATCGCGGGCGGTGAGATGTTCGAATATATCTGCGAAGACGCGGGGCAACCGTAGGACAAGGCCGACCGCTCCCTGATGGTCGCGGCTCAGAAACGACGCCTACCGAGCCGCGACCGCCAAGGGAGCGGTCGCCTGTGCAGGAGTGAAAGATGCTGAGACGACTCACCGCTGTAATAGCAGCGACAGCCGGTCTTGCTATAGCCCAGAAGGCCGGGCCGGCCGCATGGCAAAACGATCTGAAGCCCATCAGCGCTAGCGACTGGAATTACGATTTTGCGGCGCATCTACTGGAGCGTGCCGGGTTCGGCGGCACGCCGGAAGAGATCCAGGCTTTGGCGAAAATGACGCCGGCGCAGGCGGTCGCGCGGCTGGTTCGTTACAAAGGCGTTGAGGCCGCCCAGTTGTCGCCATTCGACGAATCCGGCATCCACGATCCCGGAATCGAACCATTTCCGCCCAGCCGCCCAGCGGTAACCGACCAGGCCAAGAAAACCGGTGAAGCTCTGGGCATTAAGGTGAAGCCCGCGGGCAACCGGCGGCTACAGCCCGTAGTGGACAAGTTTTTCTATTGGTTGCGCGCCAGCGTGCTCGAAACGAACCGGGTGGCGTACTGGTGGGCCAACCGCATGCTGACCACGCCGCGCCCGCTACAAGAAAAAATCGCGCTGTTCTGGCATGGCCACTTCGCCAGTAATGAAGCCAAGGTCCGGGATTATCGCAAACTGCTCGGCGAACTCGAAATTTTTCAGAAAATGGGCACGGGCAACTTCCGGGACCTGACCGTGGCAGTGGCGCAGAGCCCCGGCATGCTGTCCTTTCTGGATGCCGGCGTGAATGTGAAGGGCGCCTCCAACGAGAACTTCGCGCGCGAAATTATGGAGCTGTTCACCATGGGCGTGGGCCACTACACGGAGAAGGACATCCGCGAGGCCGCGCGCGCGTTCACCGGCTGGAACTATGACGACATGAAGTTCGTGGTGAACAAGGACCAGCACGATGATGGCGAAAAGACCTTTCTCGGTAAGACCGGGCGGTTCGACGGGGTCGAGATCATCGACATTATCATGCAGCAACCGGCGACGGCGGACTTCATCGCGGGCAAGCTCTATCGATACTTCGTGCGGCAGGATCTCTCGCCCGATCTGCAGAAACAGCTCGGCTCGGTGCTGCGCGACAATCACTATGAAATCGCAACGCTGCTGGAGAAGATCTTCCTTTCGCGCGACTTCTACAGCCCGGCTTCGGTGGGCACGCAGATCAAGAGCCCTGTGCAGCTAGTGGTAAGCACCTACAAGAAGATGGGGCTGAAGAGCATTCCCGGGGTGCCCGATTTCAACTCAGAGACCGGAGGGTTGGGGCAGCAGCTTTTCTCGCCCCCGACAGTGGCGGGATGGGCGTACGGCCAGAGCTGGGTCACGCCGGGGCTGCTGCTGGAGCGCGCCAACTTCGTACGCGACGTGCTGTTTCCCGATATCAATTTCCTGCCGCCGGACCGCTACAATCCGAGCGGCGAGGTGCGCCGCGTAGCCAACCGGATCCGGGAGGGCATGGATATCTCGACCGCCACAAATGATGACACCAAGACCGGAGACATTGCGGAATCGAACAAGAACGCCGATCGCGACGAGGAGTTCAACACGCGCTATGGCAGCTTCCGCGGCTGGCAACTGGCAATCGAGCGCGTAAAGCCGATTCCGCGTGATATCGGGGCGGTGGACCTCTCGGCCATGGTGCTCCACAACGACCTCAAGAACACGACGCAAGTGGTCGATTATTTCATTCACCGTTTCCTGAGCGTGGCCCCGGACGAAGCGACGAAAAAACGCCTGGTGGCGTTTCTGGATAAGGAATTGGGAACGAGCGATATCGCCGTGGCCCAGACGTACATGGAAGACAGCCTGCGGCTGGCGCTGCACCTGATCCTGAGCCAGCCGGAGTATCAGTTGAGCTGAGGCGCACATGGAAAAGAATCGTTTTTCATTTCCGAAGGCGAGCCGGCGGGACCTGTTGCGCGCCGGGATGTATGGCGTGAGCGTGAGCGCGGGCTCCGCCCTGCGCATGGCCCTTTTTGGGCAAGCGGCCGCGGCAGTGGCGGTGGAGGCCGCGTCGGACGGCAAAATCCTGGTGGTTCTGGAGCTCTCGGGTGGCAACGACGGGCTGAATACGCTGGTGCCCTACGGTGACGATTCCTATTACAGGCATCGGCCGAAGCTGGGCATCCCCGCCAAGCAGGTTCGCAAAATCGACGAGCATTTCGGCTTCAGCTCCGGCATGGCAGGCTTCGAGCGGCTGTACAAGAACGGCAAACTGGCAATCGTGCACGGTTGCGGCTACGAGAATCCATCGTTTTCGCATTTCACCTCGATGGCCTACTGGCAAACCGCGGCTCCCAACAGCGGCGAGCAGTACGGCTGGGTGGGCCGGCTGGCGGACACCATGAGACCGGATGCGCCGCCTAATTTCCTGGTGGACATTGACCCGCGGCAATCGCTCGCGGTGCGCAGCCGCAAGCATGTTCCCGTGGTCTTCGAGGACCCCAACAAGTTCCGAAGCGAGGCGTTCGCCGACGAGCGGCCCGTGCTGGAGACCGTGGCGAGCAGCGAGCACGTTGACAATCCCTCCCGCCGTTATCTGCTGGATATCGCGAAGAGCGCCAAGGATGCCTCCGCCCTGGTGCAGGAAGCCTGGGCAAAATACCGGTCGCCGGTGGACTACGGTGTGGTCAGCCTTGATCTGCCCAAGGTAGTCGCGTTGATCGACGCTGGCATGCCGACTCGACTGTACTACACGTCGTACCGCAACAATGCGTTCGACACGCACGTCTTTCAGAAGGACGTGCACGGGCGGCTGCTAACGTATGCCTCCGACGCGGTCTCGGCATTCTTCGAGGACCTGGAGCGGATCAAGCGCGCCGACGACGTGGTGCTGCTGGTCTTCTCCGAGTTTGGGCGGCGCGTGCCCGAGAACGTGAACATGGGAACGGACCACGGCACCGCCAACCTGATGTTTGTTGTGGGGAACAAGGTCAAAGGCGGGCAATACGGGAAAGTGCCGAGCCTCACGGAACTGGACGCCGGCGACAACCTGATCTACACGACCGATTTTCGGAAAGTATACGCGACGGTGATCTCCGGCTGGCTGGGGCTGCGTGACACCCGCGAACTGCTGAACGGGCAGTTTGATCCCTTCCCCATGTTCGCAAAGGCGTAAGGCGGGGCGCGATCGGCGCGTGTCCGTTCACCGGGCGGACCGCAAGGGGGGCCTGCCCCGCCCCAACACTCTTTCTACTGCACCATCTTTAGGGTTGCGACCTTGATGGTGTCGCCGTTGATTTCGCCGGTAACTTCGGCTTCCAAGTCGACCAGCTTTTTCGAGGCCTTGATGGCCTCCAGGGCCTTCTTGTTGCCTTCCGCGTCGAAAGCCAGAAATTTCTGGTCGAACGTGAAGATGCCATAGCCGCTCTTCTGGCATGCCGGCATCAGCGCGCATTGGCGCTCGTGCGCTTCGGCGACAACCATGCCGCCCACGATCCCGGTCGGCAGGATGCGCTCCTCGGCCTTAGAGGAGCAGGCTTTGTCCATAATCACGCCTTTGACGGTTGTGGGCGCCGAGCCGAGCATGGCGCCGCTCAGGCCCAAAATGCCTACCATCCACACAAATCTCATCATGGTTCGATCCTTATTGCGCTTCTTCTGATTTTTTACTGAACAGGCGATCGGCTTGTCAAGATGGTGGAATGTTGACTCCGCCGATCCTATCGCCATTTTTCGGGAAAGCGCCACAACTTTCTGGCTTTGGATCGCAACTTTTTAGCTGTAGCGGCGTCTTACTTGTGACCGCAGCGTCGTTTTATAAAGTAGCTGGAACAAGTTCAGTATCTATTCCTGCGGTGAAGCTCCAGTCTTGCGGCCTGCCCTAGGAGACGGAAGTCCGTCTGCTCGCGGCTGTCCGCAGCGTGATTCGGGCCGCAACAACGCCGTTGCGGTGAAGGACTGCTGTTTTACTGATCCAAGGAGCAGATCCGTGGCGCACTCCGAAAACCGATGTGTGGCTGAGATTGACGAATCTCTCGCCCGCGACTTGCCGGTCCTGAACCAGATCGCCGTGGAGTTGGGAGCGAGCAGCGTCTCGGTTGTTTTATTGCGAACCGGAAAGCTGGAGCGTCTGGTTTATTGCTGGCCCGCGCTAAATAGGGAGCAGCCGATCGATCTTAGCCATATGAGGGTGGACGCACTGGAGAGCCAATCCCTTCAGCCGGTCTCCGCGGAAGATCCACTAAACAATCTCTTCACCTCGCTGGCGGCGAACGCACGATCCTTTCTTGTGTCGTCCTGTGGGCGCGATCTTCAGGCTGTTGTCGCCTACGGCTTTGAGGAGCCGAACCCGCCAGTGCCGCAGGCCTGCTGTACTACTGGACGGATGAGCAGCCTGGTTGGGTTGGCTGTCTGGTGCGTCCAGGAAATTCACTCCCTGCGCAGGCAATTGGCGGTGGTGGGCGAGCGGCTCGGCGGGCGCAAAATTGTGGAGCAGGCCAAAGGCATCCTGCAAGCGAAGCACGGCATCACCGAGCAGGAGGCATATGAATACTTACGAAAACTCAGCCGGCAGCGTCGCGCTCCTATGGCCGCGGTTGCCAAGTCACTGCTCCGCACCGTGGATTGACTGAAAATAGCGCCGGCTCGACCGCAACATGCCTCGAGGACCGGCGCGATCCCCGCAACTGCTGCCTCTCCAAGCCAGAGAGTGCGGCGCCAAAGAATAATGAGGAGAGTCTGGCGTGAGATGTGCATACTTCTGTAGTGCGCTATTGGTCTCGACTGGCTGGTCTCAGGCGCCGCCGCCCAGCCCGCAAGCGCGTTCCGCGAGCGAGTTGCCGGAATATTTGAAGGGCGAGGAGGATATGTTCCTCACGCCCCATATGAAAGAGACCATGCAGCCCCTGGATCTTCCGGCTGCAGCGCGCGAACGGCCGTCGGGACAATCCGTATCAGTAGCGCGTTTGCAACACAAGGTTCCCAAACAGGCAAGCAAGGCATTTCGGCAGGCCGCGATCTTTTCGAGTGCGGGGAAGGACCAGGAAGCTGCGGCGCGTCTCGAAACCGCGGTGCAAGTGGACCCGAAATTTGCGGCGGCCTATACCCAACTTGGCAAAGAATACGTCCGCCTGGGCCGGCTGTATGATGCGCTCGTAGCGCTAAACCGCGCCGTGGAATTCGATCCGAATTCCTGGGATTCGCACTATGTGCTGGCGGTCCTCTTTTTCCAGGCGGGCGACCTCACACTTGCAGAGGAGAGCGCGCGGCGGGCGCTCGCGCTGGCCGAGGCGAACCCCGCCACCCACCTGATGCTTGGCTACGTCTTGACCTTTCGCCCCGAAACGAAAGCAGCGGGGATCGCGCACATAGAGTACGCCGCGCGGAGTCTGCCCTACGCGCAACAGGTCCTGCGGGAGGTGAAGAGATAGGTGGAATGCCGCGGTGTGCGCGAGGGTGCCCGTCGCGCTAGCTCGGCGCCAGCATGATTCGGGCTGCAACAACGCCGTTGCGCCCACAGGAGTTACGATACGTCTAGGTGGTGGCGCAGGCACAGTGGAACATCTTGAAGAGTTGATGATCGATCTGAAAAAGAGCCTGGAAAGGGAAATCGGCAATCTGAGAAAAGATATCGCCGAGATCGCGGTGCGTTTTGACAACCAGGCCCTCCGCTTGGACCGCCACGCAGCGCTGTGGCAAACCGGCCGCCGCTGGAGCACCCGCATGGATGATTGGGCTGAGAAGGTCGATGCCGCGCTCGAGACCAAAGACCGCCAAATCGCCGATCTCCGTCGCCGTGTGGATGACTTAGAGCGCGGCGCCAAAAAGTAAACGCCCGGCATCTCCGTTTCTAAGGTCTATAATCGTCCCTGATGGCACGCCTGTTGCTGGCGCTGCTCGCCTCAGTGGGCGCTCTTTGGAGCGCGGACGCCGATCCCTCCGACCTGCTCGCCCGCATCCGCTCGCAGATGGCGGAAAAGCTCTCGCGTTTGCCCAACTACACCTGCCGGGAAACCATGGAGCGAGCCGTTCGCCTGCCCCGCGTAGCGCGTTTCGAGACGCGAGATGTAGTCCGGCTGGAGGTGGCTTATCTGGATGGCACGGAGATGTACGCCTGGCCCGGATCCTTGCGCTTCGGCGAGCAAACGATCGAGGAACTCGTCCCTGCGGGCGCCATCGGGACCGGCAACTTCGGCGCCTTGGCGAAGGCTGTCTTTTCGAGCGACGCCGCCGTTTTCACCGCACTGGAACCAACCACCAACAACGGCCGCTCTCAGGTGCGGTTTGGCTTTCAGGTGCCGCGTGCAAAGAGTAAACTCCGTCTGCAGCACGGAACGCAAAGCATGATTACCGGCTATCGCGGGTTCTTTACTGCCTATCTTGATACTCTCGCCGTAGACTGGTTCCAGGTAGACGCGGAGAACATTCCACGGGAAATCGAAATTCTTCAGGCGGGGGAGCGCACGGAGTACAGCCCCGTACAAATCGCCGGCGCGGAGTATCTGCTGCCGCGAATCTCGGATGCCACGCTCTTCGATTCCGACGGCCAGATCAGCCGGAACCACATCACTTTCGACAATTGCCGCGAGTTTAAGGGCGAATCCACCTTGCGATTCACAGAGACCGACTCAGGGCAACCCGCCACGGCCGCGCCATCCCCGCCTCAATCCCTTCCGCCTGGAATCGACCTGGAGATCCGCCTTACTTCCGCGGTGGAACGCGGGGTCACGGCCATTGGAGATACCGTCGCGGCAGAAATTACGAAGGAGGTCCACCGGCCCTTGGAAATCCCCAAGGGCGCTCCCGTAACTTTGCGGGTTCTTCGTCTCATGGACGTTCCGGTCGGGCGTGAGCAATTGCACGTGGTTCGCTTCCAACTGGTCAGCCTCGAAGTAGGCGGGGAGCACTATGTGGCATTTGGAATCCTGGAACACGCCGGCAACCGGTGGCCTGCCAATGCTGTATTTGGCTCGAGCGATGGCCGGGTCTCGTTCGCCGGCGGCCCGAAGCTGCTGCTCAAACCTGGGCTGGAGATGACTTGGCGCTCAGTCGCGCCGCCCCGGCAACGCTAGCCCAACCCTGGCACTCCGCCCAGCGTCTTTGCCAACCGTACAGCTCTCAGAATTGCTTCCGCTACCGCTTCCGCAGCCGCCACTCCCAAGCTGTTGATGTCCGCGCGCCGGTCGCCGTGCGAGAGGGCGAACACCGTATCGCCATCATTCGTCGTGTTCACGGGATAAATCGCGCGTGCCATTCCCAGGCTGGCGAACTGCGCGAGTTTGGTGGCCTCAACTTTGCTTAGCCGCGCGTTGGTGGCCACCACTGCGAGCGTCGTATTGGTACGCACCAATGGAGGAGGCGCTTGGTGCTTGAGGATCTCGGCAGAATCGGCAAATTCGCGCCCGGCTACGGTCTTCCGGGCCCCCGCTACGATCTTTCCGGTGGCCGGGTCGCGAACATCGCCCATGGCGTTAACTGCCACCAGGCTTGCCACCAGCACGCCGCCGGGAAGCGTCACCGTAAACGATCCGATGCCCCCTTTCATGGCCTGGCGCATTCCCAGAACTTTCCCTACTGTGGCGCCAGTGCCCGCGCCCACCGAGCCTTCCGGAACCGGGTCAGTATTGGCTGCGGCCGCGGCAGCCTCGCCCATCGCGGCCGTGGGGCGCACATTCGCCTTTCCGATGCCGAGGTCATACAACACCGCGGCCGCCACTATCGGAACTTTAGCGGCCGGCGTCGCTACGCCTATGCCCTTTTTTTCCAGGTACCGCCGTACTCCCGAAGCCGCTTCCAGGCCGAAAGCGCTGCCTCCGGTCAGCAGAATTCCATGCACCGTGGGATCCACGTGCAAGGGATCCAGTGTCGGCGTCTCCTCCGTCCCGCTAGCCGCCCCGCGGATATCCACCCCGCCGGCGGCCCCCGCTTCGCACAGAATAGCCGTACATCCGGTGATCGCCTGAAAATCGGAGATGTGCCCTACGCGGATTCCAGCAATATCCGTGAGTCCCTTCATTGCCCGTACCGGCCCGCACCTCGCAGGGCGCATGCCTTCCGAAAGTGTATGGTAGCATCGGAATTCGGGGACCCACCTAATTTGCTCGACCTGCTGAAAGGGCCCATTATTGCGGTCCAGGAGTTCTTCCTCGTCTCGGGCCGGGCTTTTCTCAACATCTTTCGCACCCCGCACTACACGGCTGACATCGCTCTGCAGATGGACGACATCGGCGTGGGCAGCGTGCCCATCGTGGTGATGATGGGCTTCCTAAGCGGCGCGGTGATGGCCTTGCAGATGTCGCGCGCCCTGGCGCAGTACGGTCAGGTTGGCAGAACGGGAATGATCGTCGCCATCACGCTCGTGCGCGAACTCGGCCCCGATTTGACCGCCCTTATGGTGGCCGGCCGCAACTCCTCCGGTATGGCTAGCGAATTGGGTTCTATGAAAGTGACCGAACAGATCGACGCCATGCGCGCCTTGGGCACCGATCCCATTCAAAAGCTGGTCACGCCGCGCCTGATCGCCACTTGCGTGATGCTGCCGCTGCTCACCATCATTGCCGATTTCGTGGGCGTCTTCGCCGGATGGGTGATTTCGTTCTTCCTTTTGAAGCTTCAATCGCGGCAATATTGGAGCTCCGCCTGGCGCGCTTTGGAGTGGAACGATGTGGCCCAAGGCCTGGTGAAGCCCTTCATGTTCGCCATGGTTGTGGCCCTCATCGGCTGCTACTACGGGCTGCGTGCCACCGGTGGAACACAGGGCGTGGGCCGGGCCACCACCCAAGCTGTGGTGACCGCCTCGGTGTTGATCTTCGTTCTTACCTACCTGATCGGGCAAGTGTTCTTCTGGATCAACGAACTCTAAGCGGATGGCCGGCGCTGCGCAACCCGTCCTGCGGTTTGAAAACGTAACCGTCGCGTTCGAAGAGGAGCCGGTCCTCACAGATCTGTCGTTCGCTGCCTTCGAAGGCGAATCCCGCGTCATTCTCGGAGCGGCGGGCAGCGGTAAGACCGTGCTGCTGAAAACCGCCCTCGGCCTCGTGAAACCAGTTTCCGGCAAGGTGTACGTATTCGGACAAGACATCACTCGCATGCGCGAGAGGAAGCTCTTCGATATACGCAGCAAGATCGGTATGCTCTTCCAGGAGAGCGCGCTCTTCGATTCCCTGACCATTGAAGAAAACGTCGCGTACCCGCTGCTGAATCAGAAGTCCATTCGCCTCCCGCTGGCCCAGGTGCATTCGCGTGTGCTGGAAGCGTTAGAGTTCGTGGAGTTGGGCAACACGCTTGAGAAATTCCCCAGCGAACTCTCGGGCGGCATGCGCCGTAGAGCGGCGATTGCGCGGGCGGTGGTCACGAACCCCCCTCTCGTCCTGTACGATTCACCCACTGCCGGGCTCGACCCTATCACCTCCTATACCATCATGGCCTTGCTCGTAAAAGCGCGCGATGTGGCCCGTACCACTAACCTCGTCGTGACCCATCGCTACCAGGACGGGAATATGATCGCCAATTTCCGCTACAATTCGGAACAAGGGCGTGTGGAGCCGGCGCGCAACGGGGCGAAAGGCGACGTCCGGACCACGTTTATGGTGCTTCAGCAAGGGCGCCTGGTGTTTGAGGGGAACCAGGATCAATTGGAAGCTGAGAAAGATCCTTATATTTCGAAGTTTGTGAAGCAGCGGGAATAGTATGCCGGAGCGCAGTAAAGTCCGATGGTCTCAGCTCAAGGTCGGGATTGTGGGCCTGACCGCTGTGCTCATCGCCTTCGTCCTCATCATCCTGATCACAACGCGCAAAGGCCTGTTTACGCATAATGTGCTGCTCCGCACCTATATGGGAGATGCTTCCGGTATCCAGGAAGGCACCCCTGTTCGCCTGAATGGCATTCAAGTCGGGTACCTGGACAAGCTCCAGTTGACCAACTCTACCAACCCTAGGCGCATCGTCGAATTCGACATGATGGTGAACGAGAAGTACCTCGCCGATATCCCTAGGGATTCGATCGCAGGCATCGCGGCAACGAACCTGTTAGGCGACAAGTTCATCGATATCGATAAGAGTAATGCGCACTCCAACCAGCACGTGCGCGAAGGCGACGAGTTGCCGAGCGCGCAGGCACAGGACATTCCCGAATTAATGGCCGGTATGGCGAACGTGTTGACCTCTTTTCAAGGCATCCTGACGCGCGCCGATAATCTGCTGGCCGGCGTGGAGCAGGGGAAGGGGACTGTCGGCAAGTTCCTGGTCGATGAAGAGCTGTACAACCGCTTTAACGGCATCGCCGTGGAGGCGCAGAAGCTCCTGACCGACGCGCGCACCGGCGGCGGCACCATCAGCAAGTTGATTTACGACGACTCCCTGTACCAGGATTTTCGCTCGCCCATTAAGCGCATTGACGCTATTCTGGGAGACCTGCAAGCGGGCCGCGGCACGGCTGGCAAGCTGATGACCGACCCCGCACTCTTCGATCAAGCTACGCAGATTGCTACCGTCCTGCGAGACATGCTGATGGAACTCAACGCCGGTAAAGGCACGGCCGGCAAGCTCCTCAAAGATGACCAGGTGGCGCGCCGCATCGATGACCTGCTGGGTAAGCTGGAGAGCACGGTGGATAAGATCGACGCCGGGCAGGGCACAGTGGGCCAATTGCTTGTAAACCAGCAGCTTTACCAATCTTTGAATGGCGCCACTCGCGAATTCCAGGATCTCGCCAAGGACATGCGGGCGAACCCCAAGAAATTCCTGCGCATCAAGCTGGCGTTGTTTTGATCGGCCGCAAACAACTGGTCGTCAATGCCGACGATTTCGGCTTCACTCCCGATGTGAACCAGGGCATTATCGAAGCCCACACGCGCGGCATTTTGACCGCCACCACTCTAATGGCCAACGGAGAGGCCTTCGATGACGCCGTGGATCTCGCCCGCCAAACCCCGCATCTCGATATCGGCTGTCACCTGGTGCTGATTGGGGGCCGCTCCGTGCTCACAGGCAAGCCTCTGCCTGCGACCGTCAGCCAGTTGCTTCGTGCTCTCGTGGCCCGCCAATTGCCAGTTTATGAAGAGCTCGCAGCCCAAATCCGGCGCATTCGGCAGGCCGGTCTGCAACCCACTCATCTCGATAGTCACAAGCACACGCACCTCGCTCCGCCCGTGCTGGAGGCTGTGGCCCGCCTGGGTGAGGAATTCGGCATTCCGTGGATCCGCCGCCCCTTCGATTTCCCTTTACAGGCCTGGAAAGGAACCGTCCCGCGTTTTAAGAAACTGACCAGCGCAGCATTGGGGCTCCTGCGCGGCCGCTTTCTTCGCACTCTGGAGAGACACCATTGCAGCGCGACCGATTACTTTGCGGGCTTCCAAATCACCGGCCGTTTCCGCACCCGCGAGCTCGTGGAGTTGCTGCGCATCCTTCCGGAGGGAAGCACCGAATTCATGTGCCACCCCGGCCGTTGTGGCGACTTTCTCCTCAGCGCTCCCACCCGCCTCAAGCAGAGCCGGGAAGAAGAACTCGCCGCCCTCACCGCACCTGAAGTTCGAACGGCGCTCGAATCGGCCGGCGTAGAGTTGGTTAACTTCCGCCAATTGTGAGCAAGCAATCAGCATTCAGCAATCAGCTTGAGGCGTTGCCGGCCGCGACCAAAGGGAGCGGTCCAAAGCTACAACTTGCAATGCGGCTAGCCCCGAGCCTGTTCCCTCCGCCTCCTCAGCGCCCTCAGGTGTTGAATTTAATCTTTCCTCTGCGTCTCCGCGTCTCTGCGGTGAAAATGAATCGGCGGGAAATCCTCATTTAATGCGCACCAATCTCCCATCCCGGAAATCGAAAACATAATCCATGCGCGCCAGGTCTTTTTCCGGAAGCCGCTCCAGCCGTTGCGTATGTACTTGGATGCTACGGTCGCGGAACCATAACGTGCCGATGAATGTCATATCCCAATCTTCGAAAGGATCGTCGAGGAACACCACTTGGCTGTGCGGTGGCACGCGCGCATCCAGTTGGCGTAGTTGCTCGATCACCTCCGACGTCTGAATCCCCTGTATCGCCGCGGCTGGTTCCACCAGGGCGGTTTTGAGATAACGCATGCGGTTGCCCCAAAGAAGCACGCTCCCGCCGATTAGCAGCGCGAACAACCAAGTTCGGCCGAGCCGCTCGAAGACCGGCTCTTGCGCAAGAAACCCCGCTGCCTTTTGCGCTACGTCAACCAGCACGACTGCCGCGAAAATAGCCCAGCCGGCGAGCACGATGTAAAGCGATCCTTGTGTGCGGCCCACCAGGAATGCAATCGGGGCCGGCGTAATCAGCATGTATGCCCAACAAAACCGCAGTACCGGCCGGTCCCGCCGCCACGCCAGATAGGTGACCAGAGCCCAAATCGCCAGCACGCCGCGCCAACCAGGCGTGCCAAATGCTCCCAGCAGATCGTGCAGCGAGTTGGATTGAAACTCAAAAAACCGCCGCAAACTAAAGACCGGGCGGTAATCGGGGTTCCCCAAAAGCGGCATGACACCCGATTTTTTCCCGTACAGATCCAGCAGGCCCAGCCCTACCATCGTCAGAATGAGTATGCCGGAGCCCCGCACCCACCCCTCCGGCGCCTTCCGCTCCGGCGACCGCGAAAACTGGTAGAAGCATTCATACGCCAAAAGGATCGCGGGCAGAGTGAACGCCATTTCTTTCGAATTCAGCGCGCAGATGTAGAGCGCCAAAAAAGCGGTCGTTTCCTGCAGCCTCGGATAACGCCGTTGGCCGCGGATGTGTACATATAACAGCAGCGCTCCCACGAAGAACCCGAAGCAGAGCACATCGTAGACCATATCGATTTGGTATACGAGGCTGGTCAAGCCGGCATGGTAAGCGATCGCCACAGCCGCAAGTGCGCTTACCAGGCCGCCACATCTCAGGGCCTTGGCCAGCCGGAACGTGAGATAGACGTTTGCCGCGAGCAGCGCCAGGATAGCCGCCTGGAATGGCGCCGGATTCAAGCCGAACCAATGATAGAGAGGCAGGTAGAACCCGGCCCCCATAGGCCGGTAGAACCCTTTCCAGAGCAGGATCTGCGAAGTCAGGGCGCGCCATGCGCCGAGCCGGAAGTAGATCCCCATGTTCATCATGTCATCGGCGGCAAACCGGAAACGTACACGATTCCAGTTAAAAAAAAGGAAATATGCCAGCAGGGCGGCGGCAATTGCGGCCTGCCGTGTTCGGGAATTGCTCCAATGCCGCGATACGGGCGCCAAAAACGAGTGTATTACTGTTGCGCCGCTTCTGGCGCAGCGGGCTTCGCCAGCTTTTCCAGCTCGCTCAATTGCGCGCGAACCGCCTGGGCATCCTGTGCCTGAGGCGCAAACTTCAGGTAGTTTCGCATCTGTTCCGCGGCGGCCGGGAAATCCTTCCGCTCCGCCAGAATCACGCCCATCAAGTGCGAAACCTGCGGCATCTGATGGCGCGTATCGAGCTGTTGCGCCCGCCGCGCGCTTTCCTCGGCCGTATCCAGGTTGTGCAGGTTGTAATTGGCCACCGCATTCCAGAAGAAGGCATCCGGGTAATTGAAGGGGTCGAGCTTCACGGCTTTCCCGCTCGTATCGGCGAGTTGCTGCCATTGCCGTGCCTGCAAGTCCAGCCGCGAGATCTCCACATAGGGCGCTACGTATTTCTGATCGGCCCGGATCGATTGCTCGAATGACTTGCGAGCGTCCTCCTGGTGTCCCCTGGCAACTTGTACCCGGCCGAGATCGAACCACGCTAAGGCATACTGCGGATAGGAAGCCACGGCCTTTTCCAGTTCCGTCTGAGCCTCTTCCAGCTTGTTCTTTTTCGCGAGCGCCAATCCCTTCTCGTACGCTTTCTTCGCATCTTTGGGCGCCCTGAGGGTAGTCGCGCTGATGGTAGTTCCCTCCGATCCGCCCAGCCGGTGCAACAGAATCACTCCGATCTCCGGGCTGTCCATAGACCGGCGGCCACTCAGGCTGACGGATTGCGACTGGTATCCCGCTAATTGGGCGCGTAGCTCGCAGCCCATCAGTTGGCGCTCGGTTAATCCCCGGTTCGCTGCAGCGCTGTTGGGCGTGGAAACCGTATTGGAGAAAGGATCTGTCGGATCCAATCCTCCCACGCTGGCATCCTGTAGCGGCTCCGCGAGGGTCGCTCCAAGTTGAATACTGAAATAACCCTTCGAATCGGTGTAGCCCTCAATCCGCGGAACCGCCCCGCAGACCCGCTGAATCGCCACGCGGTCGGGAGGCGCAGTTCCGTCTTCGAGGGTCACGCGGCCGCTCACAAAAATGGGCTGATAGATCGTGTTGGTCTGCGTTTGAGGAGCGTTCTGAGTAGAGTTAGGCGTCGTGCCAGGGGAACGTCCTGTGTTGCCTCCGGTTCCAGGAGGCGTCCCGGGAGGGCCGGCAGTGCCTCCCGGAGCCGCGCCACCTCCCGGCGGCGCGGAAGCTCCACCCCGCTGGGCGAGAGCTGGTTGCAGCAGGACGGCGGAAGCCGCCATGAAGACGCAAATCCGGATCGAAAAACTTGGAGTCATACCCCACCCCGTTCGCCCCTAATTATGTCACGCGGCATCGTCTGGCGTTGTTAACAACGATGCATGTCGGGAAGGGCCAAAATGGGCCCATTGCTAAAATGGAGGGGAAAATGAGAACAGTTTTGCTTCTGTCGGCTTGTGGCTTCGCCTTGGTGCTGGCGGGGTGCTCGGCCGATACCCCTTCCGCCCCCAAAGCCGCTAAAACGGCCCAGCCGATCACCGGTCAGACTGCTTTGTATCGCATGTACCAGGTTGCTCGCTCGTGGGCTCCCGATGCCCAGGTCCTCAAAATGAATAGCATTCATCTGACCGAAGTCCCCGCTGTGCGCGGCAAAGCAGGGGCTTGGGAAGCAACCTTCACTTCAGTGGCACAAAGCGCGGCGCGATCTTACACCTATTCCGTGGTGGAAGAGGAAGGCAATCTCCATGAAGGTGTGTTTCCCGGCCACCCGGAAAGTTGGTCGGGGCCTGCCGCGAAAGCCTTCCTGATCGCGGCAGTGAAGGTGGACACCGATGCCGCTTACAAAACTGCGTTAAAGGAAGCGGGCGACTACGACAAGAAGAACCCCAAGCAGACCATTTCTTTCCTTCTCGAACGCGATGAAAAATTCACCGACCCCGCCTGGCGAGTCATCTGGGGCGAATCGGTCGGCACATCAGGACTCTCGGTCCTTGTGGACGCCACCACCGGTGCATATCTCGAGACGCTGCATTAATCAGCAATCAGTTGTCAGTTGTCAGCAATCAGCAACCCCCTCCGCCGCGAGCCTGCTGAATGCTGATTACTGATAACTGATTACCGATTACTGATAACGGACCGCTATTTCACCTTACTGTCTGTCTCCTGCGCCATCTTCAAGTGATCTTGCAGCGTGGGCAGTGTTTTCGAAGCGAAGGCCTTGAAATCAGGGTCGCTGCCATGATCGGCTTCGCGCTGGAACTCGGAGATGTCTTCCTTGTGATCTCTCACCATATCGGCCATGTAAGCCTTATCGAAAGCAGCGCCGTTCAGTTTCGAAAGCCGGTCCATAGTGGCTTGATCTTTCGAGTTCAAGGCCGTCGGCAGAGTGATGCTCTTTTTCGCGGCGATCATCTTCAGTTCGTCGTTGGCCTTGGTATGATCATCCACCATACGAGTTCCAAACTGCTTTACCGCATCATTGGAAGCGTGCTGCTGTGCCAGTTTGCCCAATTCCACTTCCGCCATTCCGCCCTCCGCGGCTTTGGTGGCAAAAGTATCGTCGGCGGTCAAACGGTTTGCGGTCTCCGTTTTGACTTGTGCCTGCCCACTCGCTCCGAACAGGGCCAGAACCGCCACTCCTGCTAACAATTGAGTCCTCATACACTTCTCCTTTGCTTGCATTCTTCGCAGACCGGTAGGACGGCATGCGCTGACCGCAAAAGAGCACCTGCTATTCCCTTGTTTCGCAAGCCGCAGAAATTACGGTGTTAGGTTCGGCACCGCGGTAAGAATTGCATGAGAGACTTAGCCCAGCGCTGCGCGTGCTTTTTTCGGAAGCCTCGCTAAGACCAGATCGTACGATTGGCGCAGCAGACGCTTTACTTCCGCCGCGGGGAGGGCGTCTTCGTCCTCCAGCGCAATCCAATAGGCTCGCGCCATGTACGGCGCCGGAATGATTCCCGGCCGCTCGGTCAACTCTGCGAATTCCTCGGGCGTGCATTTCAACGCCAACCACACGTCAAAGGGCGGTTCCAGAGGCATGGCCGCATACATTTTCCCGCCTACTTTAAAGACGAGGTCGTGCCCCCACTGGACGATCTCCGTAGTGTGGGGCAGCGTCAAGCAAAACCGGCGTACCCATTCCACGCTCATTTTCCTGAACTATACCTCATCCGATGGGTACCACCGGGAACCCGCGCGGCTCCAAACGAACGTCGCCTTGCTGCCCAGCAAAACCGCGCCCTCCGCCGCCGCATCCCACTCCACAATCAGCGCGCCATAGCGCCGCCGGCCGAGCAGCCTCCGCACGTCATCCAGCAGACTCTTTTCTGAAACACGGCAGAGTCGAACCTCGCCCAACCTCCCGCTGATTGCGGCGCGCCGCGGGAGGAGCGCTGCCGTCATTGCCAGAAATTCTCGGCGGTCCATCACAGCAATCCAGTTGTACCAGCTTTCCGGCGATAATAGCCATCATGCCTGATTACCATGCAATCGAACAAAAGATTCAGCAGTTGCTCGGGGCTACTCGCCGCCCGGTCGCGGTGGCTTTCCTGGACGCGCCGCCCGCGCGCGTGACACGCTTCCAAGGTTCCCAGCCCTCTTCCTGCAGCTTTTGGCGGCTCGCCGGCCAGGGCCGCGCCTTCTATACGGTTCCTGCCGATCACTTCAACTGCCCTGTCGGCAGTTACACACACAATACCTTGACCCCCGAGAAAATGCCGGAATTACAGCAGACTCTCGGCCTCATGTCCGATATTGGCTATATCCGCATGGAGGAAATCCCGGGAGTGTTCCAGCTTGCGCGGGCCCCGGAAGTGGTGGTCTACGCGCCTCTAGGCGACACTCCGGCAACTCCGTCCGTCGTTGTGGCTGCGGGCCGCCCCGGCCGCGTCATGATGTTGGCTGAGGCAGCCAATCGCGCGGGCGCCATGGCCCGCATGCCCTCACTCACGCGCCCCACCTGCATGGCCCTGCCCGCCGCTCTTCAGAATGGAACCGTGACCAGCTCGGGCTGCATCGGAAACCGCGTCTACACCGAGATCGGTGACGATGAGCTATACGTGATCTTGCGCGGAACTGATCTGGAAGCCATTGCCTCTGAAATCGATACCATTCAATCAGCTAACCAGACCTTAACGCAATACCATCAGCAGCGCCGCGAGCAGTTAACCGTACTGTAGCGATTCACCCAGAACCGGCCTGCGGGCGCCGCCTATAATTGGAGAAGATGGCGAATCCGCCCACGATTCTCGCGGTTGATGATGATCAATCTATCCTGCGCCTGCTGGATCAGGTGTTGCACGACGCTGGTTACCGCGTGCTGCTCGCCGATGGCGGCTGGAATGCCATTCGCGAATTCGAGGGCAGCCACGAACCAGTCGAGTTGTTGCTGACCGATGTCATTATGCCCGACTTGACCGGTCCTGTCCTCGCCGAACGCTTGCGGGCGCGCCAACCCGATCTACGAGTGCTGTTCATCTCGGGTTTTCACGATGCGGATCTCGTTCAGCGTTTCGTCACCCGCAAAGGATTCACCCTCCTGCCCAAGCCCTTCACGGTCGAGGCCCTTTTGCGCGTCGTGGACGAAGCCCTCCACCCAGCGCGAACTTAATCCGCCACCTTCACCAACTGCTTGCCCGTATTTTCTCCCTCCATCATCCGGATGAACGCTTTGGGTGCATTCTGCAACCCATCTAAGATATCCTCGTGATACTTGATGCGCCCTTCGCGCAGCCAAGTGGTCAATTGCCGCAACCCTTCCTCGTAGCGGTCCGAGTATTGCGACACCAGAAAACCCTCCACCTTGGCCTGCTTCAAAATCAGTTGGTCCAGCCAGCGCGGTCCCATCTGCGGTTGCTCGGAATTGTACATCGAGATCTGGCCGCAAACCGCCACTCGCGCACGCGTGTTGATCAGCCGAAATACCGCATCCGTTAGCGGGCCGCCCACATTATCGAAATAGACGTCGATCCCGGTGGGGCACAACTCCTTCAGTTTGGCGATGTAGTCTTCCGTGGATCTGTAATTGAACCCCCCATCGAAGCCCAGTTCGCGGGTGATGAAGCGGATTTTGTCGTCGCTTCCCGCCACGCCGATGGCGCGGCATCGCTTGATTTTGGCTATCTGTCCTACCAGTGAGCCGACCGCTCCGGCGGCCGCTGATACAACCACCGTCTCTCCCGGCTGTGGCCGGCAAATATCTAACAACCCGAAGTACGCCGTCAGCCCCGGCATGCCCAAGACCGAGAGCGCCGTCGAAATCGGCGCTACTCCGGGGTCGATCCGTCGCAGCGCCTTGGCGGGCGCCGTGGCATAGTCCTGCCAACCTAGCATTCCCTCCACGATCTCGCCCGATCCCACTCTAGGATCGTTCGATTCGACCACGCGTCCCACGATGCCGCCGGTCATCACTTCTCCCGGCTCGATGCCGCGCGCGTATCCGCCATTCCCACGCATCCGTCCGCGCATGTAGGGATCGACGGACAGGAACAGCGACCTCACCAGTACCTCGCCCGGCCGCGGACGCGGTACCCCTGATTCCACCATCCGGAAATCCGATTCTTTCGGTAACCCTACCGGCCGGCCAACCAGGACAATCTGACGGTTCAGCCCTTCCATGGTTACAAGGCTAGCAATTGCCGGTTAGGATGCAACGCGATGTGGTACGGCGGTTCACCTTGTACTGCGCTCCGGATGCGCTCTCGCCGGGCGAAGCGTTAGGTTTGGGACCAATCGCCTCAAAACCGCTCCCGCCAGCTCCGTCTTGTTAAAGGGTAAACACCGCTTGACCTGACGGCCCCTCCCAAGGCATCTTTTGAAAAAGAGGTGACTGGATGGAAGTTTACGCCGATCGCAACGACTCCGACTCTCCTGCTCGTTTTCGCGTGGACGTGCAATTGCACGATCTGCTGGTCAAATCCAACCCCCGGAGCTTGCTTCCTACCACCGGCGAACCACTCACACTGCCCGACCCCGTTTACCCGCAGCGCCCCGAGCTGACGGCCATCCCTGACCCCGACGTCTTCCCCGATAAGCGCTCCTGGGGGGCGCCGTACGTGTACCGTGCCATGCGCGGCTGGCTCTTCCCCTACGTCCGCTCGCGCGTCTTGCCTGGCGATTTCCACCCGATCATCGCGTACCTGTTTACCGAGTGGAAATGCAACCTCGACTGCCACTACTGCTGGGCCTTCGACAATAGCGTGAAGGGTATGACCGAGGATGTCGCCCGCCGCACCATCGACTGGCTACATGATGAGGGCTGCCGCGTACTGGCATTGATGGGCGGCGAACCGCTGCTGCGCCCGCAATTCGTTCATAAGGTCGTCTATTATGCGGCCAAGAAGGGATTCTGGGTCTACGTCCCCACCAACGGCCGCCTCTTGCGCCCGGACGTGATCGATCGGCTCGGCGATGCGGGAGTGGCCACCTTCAACTTGGCCGTCGATGCCCTCGATGTGAAACCCGGCCTGCCCAAAGCGCTGAAGCCCATCCGTCCCTATTTCGAGCACCTGGTCAAACGGCAATACCGGTACGGCTATACCGTCTTTTTCAATATGAATATCTGCCGTAACAACCTGGACGATATCCGCGAATTGACTGAAATCGCGCGCGAGCACCGCATCGCTACTGATTACCATATCAACGAGTCCCCCATGATCGAGCCGCAGCATTTCGATCACTTCGACGACAACGTTACGTACATCCGCCGCGAGGACTGGCCGCAAGTCGATGAACTGATCGATTGGATCATCGAAAAGAACCGCGCCGGTTACAAAATGGTTAACTCTGTGGCGCGGCTCAACGAAATGCGCGAATTCATGAAGGGCAAGCTGCAGGAGTGGAACTGCCGCGCCGGCCACAACAACGTCATCATCCGCGTGGATGGCACCCTGGCTCCCTGCTTCCCGATGTATTCCGCGACCTACGATTGGGGCGTGGTGGGGAACCACCGGTTCGAAGCCCGGCAACTCGACGATATGAAAAAGACCTGCGAGGCCCACTGCTTCTCCACCCTGAACCACAACCTGGCGTACTGCTATGACGCGATGCGTGCCATCAAGTGGGTCGGCAAGCAAGCCATGCGAGGTTTCCAGGGCGTCACCGGCAGCTTCGACTAAGACTTGGCGCGTGAGAGCTGGCGCGAACTTTTTCCCCTCCGCGGCGTCTAAGCATCCATGACCAAGACTCCTTGGCTGCCTTTCCTGCTCGCCACTCCGCTGTTGGCCCAGGGACCCCCGCCCGGGCCGGACACGACCATCGACGGCGCCACCCGCAATGCTGTTCTCGACGGGGCCCTCAAAGCGCTGAAGGAGGGGTACGTTTTCCCGGATATTGCCGCCAGGATGGAACAGGCCCTCCGCAGCCACCAGGGTGCGAAGGACTATGACTCCATCACCAGCGCGCGGCAGTTCGCCACACGGTTGACCGACGACTTGCGCGAGGTAAGCCATGATAAGCACCTCCGCGTGGATTATGTTTCCCAGGTGCTGCCGCCCGCGCCTTCGCAGCCGCCCGGCCCCGAGGAACTCCAGAAGATAATGGACCAGCAGCGCGCCCAGTTGGCCCGTATCAACTTCGGGTTTGAAAAACTGGAGCGGCTCGCCGGCAATGTTGGATACCTCGACCTGCGTGCCTTCACGCCGGCCGCCCTAACCGGCGATACTGCCGCGGCCGCTATGAATTTCCTGGCCAATTCCGACGCGGTCATCTTCGACCTCCGCAAAAACGGCGGCGGCGACCCCGCAACGGTAACTCTGATCGCCAGCTATCTATTCGGCCCGCAACCCGTACACCTCAACGACCTCTACAACCGCCCGCGCGATGAAACCCAACAATTCTGGACCCTCCCCTATGTACCCGGGAAGCGCCTGGCCGGCAAGGATGTTTACGTCCTGACCAGCAGCTTCACATTTTCCGGCGGCGAGGAGTTCACTTATGACCTCAAGACGCAAAAGCGCGCCACCATCATCGGCGAGACGACCGGTGGCGGAGCGCATCCCGTGGGCGGCCGGCGCATCGACGATCACTTTATCATCGGCGTCCCCTCCGGCCGCGCCATCAATCCCATCACGAAAACCGATTGGGAAGGCACCGGCGTCGAGCCGGATGTGAAAGTGTCTGCCGATCAAGCTCTCCCCACGGCGCATCTCATGGCCCTGGAAAAGCTGCTGCCGAAAATGTCCGGTGCTCCCCAACTCAAAGCCGAAGCCGAGAAGGAGATCGAGAAGCTGAAGAAAGAGCTCGGCAAGGAATAACCAGGAATCGGTCGGACGGTTTCGCTAGGAATCGACTGGTGTAGTCTTTCGGCAGCTACTACAGGTTCTCGAGCGCTGGTTCGACGCCTGCGGCTTCCGGTTTTCCGATGAATTGCAGATGCCCCTTCACCAGTTCGATGTCGGCGGCCATGGGGTCCAGTTCCACGTATTTGGCGATGTGTTCGCGCGCGCCGGCCGCATCTCCCTTAGCTTCCAGGCTGCGGCCGAGAACGTATTCGGCGCGCGGGCGCTTGTGATTGGGGTCCAGCCGGATAGCTTCCTGCGCGGCGCCTACGGCGCCGTCGAAATCCTTCAGTTCATACCGCGCCACCGCCCGGTGCAGGTAGATCTCGGGGAATAGCCGCTTCGGATCGGCTTTAATGAGCGCGTCGGCCGTCTTGGAGGCAGTTTCCCAATCCTTCGTCTTGATGGCCAGCCGCGTTAAAGTTACATACGGCTGCAAGAGCTTGGGATCGGCCTGGATCGCATGTTGATACGCATCGCGCGCTTCGGAGCTCTTATCGAGTCTCTCATCCACCACGCCCAGCGCGTGCCAGCCCTGGGCGAACTTGGGATAAGCCGTTACCGCTGCGTCGATCTGGCGCGCGGCTTCCGCGAAATTGCCGGCATCCAAAGCTTTCATGGCCGCGTCGAAAGCGGATTTCGCCCGCCCCGGCAAATTGCTCTCCGAGGCGTGAATGGTATACGGATCGCTCACCAGGGAACTCATCACCATGGGCGGCATTTCGGCCAAGGTTTTGGTGGTATCCAGGCCTTGCACTTCTATGGTCGTGGACGTGTACCCGGTATGGGTAGCGCGTATGTAGCAATCGCGCGTGGCCAAAGGGTCGATCTCCATGCGCCATTGGTACTCGCCCTTCTTGTTGGTGATCGGTCCCGGCGCCGACCCGGCTTCATCGCTGCAAATGCGTTCGATCCCGACGGTGAATGGAGGAGGCGAACCATCTTCCATCGTCACCTTACCTTTCAAAATGATGGGGTATGTGTTGGCAGCCGCGCTCTCGAGAACGGCTAAGGCCGCGATGGTGATGCGCAAGGCGAGCATAATCTCTCCTGAGCTCAGGGAAAGCTACAGAGATGATACACCGGTGGCTGTGCTTGCGATCGGCGCTGCGCGCCGGCTATTCATTCAAGTCTTGCGGGATGCGGCCGCGAGTGACGTAATCCGAAAATCGCCGCAATGCGGATCTGTAAGTTTCGAGCGCCTGTTTCTGCACATGCAAAGCTTGGCGCAAGGCCAACTTTCCGTCGGTACTCTCACCGCAGTGTTGTGAAACTTGCATCAGGCGCCAGTAGGTCTGGGACGCTTCTCTATGAATGGCGCCGGCTTCTTCGAGTTGCCGCTGCAGCCCCTGCTCGATCAGATCGGGCCCAATTTGCAGGGCGGGTTCCCGGCAACCATGGGTTTCGACATGTTCCCGGTAAGCGGAACGTGCCCTACTCAGCTCCGCAAAGCGAGTTTCGTAATCCCCCGCATCGGGTAACCGCAGGCGGGCAGCATGAAAGTTCGAGAGCTTGTCCTCGTAGATATCGAGTAAACGCCGGCCCTCAGCACACGTCATTCGCGCGGATCATACCACGACAACAACCTCAGGTAAACTCGTACTGTTACGAGGCGTTGAAAATCCGTACGCTTTGTTAGCGGCGACGAAATCCGCCGCGGAATCCGCCGTAATATCCCCGCCCGATGACCACGCCAAAGCTTGGCCCCCAATACGGATAGCCGTAGCCGAAACCGTAGGGATACGCATAGTAAGGGTACGGATAAACAGAAGGCCCATAATAGGGATAAGCGTATGGCCCCGGTCCGGGAACAGGCCGCGGCGCACCGGCCTGCAGTGCAGCTTGAGGCGGCTGATTGTATTCATTCGGTTCCACGTAGCGGAAGGCTTGGGGCGCCCGATCCGTTGCGATGGTTACGGGAGCATCGATGCGGAAACTCAATAAGGCCTCGGGATAGATCACTGCGGGTGCTCCGCGCGTCAGCAACACGCCGGCGATTCCCAGAGCTGCGCCCGCTCCCGCTCCAATGGCCGCTCCCCTGCCCCAATCGGCGGCCGCCCCGACCGCCGCTCCTAGACCGGTCGTCCCGGCGATCGCTGCCGCATCTCGCCCACCGGTTGAGCGGCCCGTACGGCCCACGAACTGTGTTTGTATGGGCAGTTGTTGGCCGTCTACGGCGGTCAGCTCGGTCAACTGTACGCCTAATTTGGATACGCCCGAAACCCGTCCGCCTTTATCTACTTGCGATACGCGGCCGGAAAGTGTTTGCCCGCGTTGCGCCACCACCACTCCATCCACCACGATCGGTTCGGCTAGCGTAGCGGTAAAGAAATCGCCCACTTGGTTGTGGTCGGTGGAAAGCGGCTGGTTGACGTAGACTGTTATGAACTTGCCCGCTGGAATTGTCAGACGCGGCGGCACGGCGGCAGGGGCAGGCGGAGGCGCAAGATTATCGTCCGGCTGCGCCACCGGTGTTGAGGGATCGCTGGCTTGAGCGCTTAAGTTCGGCCCCGGTTCATCCACGCGCCGCCATCCGGGAGATTGCGCGAAGGTCATGCCAGTTAACAGAACGCCTGCGAATACGTAGCGGGCGCCGGAACGAACGGGGATGTGTGCGAATCTCATAGCGGCTCTCTCCAAGTCTCTTTGACGTTTCGTCGCCAACCCCTGTTGCATGTGCGATACCACTCGTACGCGCTTGAAAAATCGGCAATTCCAATAAAAACAAATGGTTACAATGCACCATGGTTGGTGGTTTTGGGCCACCGGTTGGCGATACTGGAGAATGAATGATGGTCGCCCGCGTACTCATTCTCATATTGGTGGCCTTGCCGCTGGCGGCTCAAGACCCCATCCAACCTCAAACCTGGAATCTCTACTTTCAGGCAACCTCCATCGGCCAGTATCACGGCAGTTTCTACTCCCCGTATGAAGGCCCCTTCAGCCTGGCGGGCCATCCGGAAGCGGAGGTATCCCTCACCTCCACGCTGTTTTTCGGGCTGAAGCTGGGGAACACGCAATTCTACTTCGATCCCGAAATCGCCGGGGGCCGGGGTTTCAGCGGCACCAATGGCATCGCCAATTTTCCGAACGGCGAGATGCCGCGCGTGGCCACCGCAACTCCCAAACCGTACCTGGCGCGGCTATACCTGACGCAGGATTTCGGTTTCGGAGACGGAAAGGAAATGTTGGAGCCGGATGTCAACCAGGTGGGCGGCACGCGTCCCATGACCCGCTATTCGATCACCGTGGGCCGCTACACGGTGACCGATTTTTTCGGCACGAACAAGTACTCGAATGATCCCCGGACTCAGTTCATGGCCTGGGGCATCATGTATAACGGCGCCTGGGACTATGCCGCCGATACCCGCGGTTACACCTGGGGCTGGATGCACGAGTTCCACACCCGCCGCTGGAGTTTCCGCTACGGCAGCGCGGCCATGCCGCTGACGGCCAACGGCGTGCGCTTCGACCGCCGCCTTTTCCGCGACCGCAGCGACATGTTCGAAGGGGAGATCGATTTCACCCCGCATAGGCAACCCGGGGCCATTCGCCTGCTCAGCTATCAGAATTACGCCAACGCGGGAACGTATGCCCAAGCCATCCAACTGGCTGAAGCGACTGGAACCAAGCCGGATGTTACCGCCACGCGGCGCATTGGCACCCGGAAGTACGGCTTCGGCCTGAGCGCCGAGCAGGCGATCCGCGATGATATCGGCGTATTTCTACGGCTGGGCTGGAACGATGGGAAAACTGAGAGCTTCGCCTTCACCGCCATTGACCGGCTGGTGAACCCCGGCGTTTCGGTGAAAGGCACGCGCTGGAAAAGGCCCAAGGATACGGTGGGTACAACTGTGGCCGTAAGCGGCCTCTCCGGCGTTCATGCGGAGTATCTGGCACGCGGCGGCGCCGATTTCCTGATCGGTGATGGCAAGCTGCGCTATGGTCACGAGGATGTGTGGGAAAGCTACTACTCCGCGCAGATCGTGCCGGGCATCTTCGCCACCATCGATGCCCAGCACGTCACCAATCCGGCTTACAATCGCGACCGCGGCCCCCTCTGGGTAGGTTCATTCCGGCTGCATGTGGAATGGGGAACGGGCCACTAGGTGGCGGCCTTTCGGTCAGTTCAACGTAACGCCGCTGACGCCCACAGCATCCACAAATGCCTGCGCGAGTCCCACGGTAAGCCCGCTCGCGGTAAACGTGGTCGACACGGCCGGCCCTTGATCGCCGGGCTGGAAGTAGAAGTTCGCGCCGTTGGTTGCCGGGAGGGCCAGCAGTACATAAGCAGGGATAGTCATCGTTCCAGCCGCCGCCGGCGCGGTGCACCATGCCTGTGCCGCGGTGTTCTGGTCTAGATAGTCCGAGATGACTACCTCCACATTGCCGGTTGAGCCGTTCGGATTCCAGCTTACGGTGTAGCCTTTCGACCGGGTAATGGTCAGGCCGATGGGGGATCCGGGGCTCGTCAGAATTGGGGTCGGAGGAATCGTGAGTTGCGCGGTGAAGGGACCGATATCCTTCCCCCCGGTTCCGGTGAACGTATAGGCGCCCGGGGTTACGAATGCTCCTGAATTGCTGAGGGTAACCTTGCTTCCGGTAATCGGCACGTTCATGCTCCCCTTGGGTCCAGTGATCGTAAAGCTCGGGCCGGCATCCAGAAGCGTGGCGTAGCCATTGTTGAACAGGTTGTTGAAGAAGAGGTCTCCGGGCGCGCTTGCGCCAATGACGGTGCACGCCCCGATTGGCGCGTTGTCCACATAACCGGCGAAGTACGCCTGAGGTAGCGACGGGAGGCCCGAAAATCTGACGAAGAAGCCCTGCGCCTGATCCACGAAACCGCTCGAGGAAGTAAAGTGATCCACCTCGATTGCGCCTAACGTGAAGGAACCAGTTATTTGAGAAAAATCGAGGCCGGGGAGGCTAGGTTCCCGGCACGTCCGGCTGCCTTTGGCCGCTATCGCCAGGCCGGTCGTGTTGCTGACCTGATTGTTGATCTGCACCGCGAGCGGGACGGCGCAACCCGTGGGAACGTTGGCCGGTACCGTAAAGACGATCTGGTCCAAGCCTACGCAGCAGCCGGACCGGCCCTGGTACGTAACCGCCGCCTGGACTCCGCCCAACCACAGCGTGAGCGGAATACTGGCCATGTTTTGCCCCAATCCCGCGCCGCCGATCTCATTGCCGCTGACGGGGCCTAATCCGGTAGCCCAGAGGATCAGAACGTCTCCCGGATTGGCGGCGCCACAGGTGGTGTTAGGGCCGCCGCAGTTAGACGCTTTGAATGGCGACACGAGGCTGTAATCCGGATACGTGACCAGAGCCGGTCCGGTACCGGAAGAATCGATGCTGAGGACACCCAGATTGTTGGCAACCACGGTGATCGGCGCTTTGGCGCTCGTCTGGCCGTTATAGGTCACGGTGACGGTGCCCGTCCCCGTAGGAGTGTTGGAGGGCAGCAGCGCGGCAACCTGAGTCGCCGAGGTGTAATACAGCGGTGCGTTCACCGTCGCGCCCCCGACTGTTACGCTTACGGTAGTATTGCTGAGCGTGGTGGATTGGAACGCGGCCGGAGCCACCACCGTGCTCGCCGGTCCCATGCCCTTTCCATAGACCACAAAGATCGCGCCTTGGCGCGATTCCTCCATTGGGCATGCGCGGATCGGTGTTACTGGCTGCATTCACCACTGCGGCTACGCTAGGCTGTGCATTGGCATAAGGAATCGCAGCAAAGGCAAGAAGAAGCAACGGCAACAATCGGCACCGTCGAAACATTTCAGACGCTCGAGTAGGGTTTTTCCCCGGTATTCTACACCAGCTTCCTCTGTTTGTAGCGTGGATGGGTGAAAAAAAGGGACAATGCCCAGTCTATTTCGCCAGCACGACCCGGTTGGCGCCGGGCTCGGGGGCTTGGGCTGTCACCACGCGGACTCGCTCTACCACCGCCAAGGCCGCTACGTAAAGCAAGCCTCCGATGATGAGCGTTTGCACGAGGCCGAGGTAGATCGAACACATCAATGCTCCCACCGACCCCAGCACGCTGGCGGCGGCATTCAATGACCACGCCCAGCGCACGGACGGTGCATGCCACTCCTCCAACCGCTGCAGCCCTGTGGGAAACGGCATACCCATGAGGAACCCGAGGGGGGCAATCAGCGCCACCGTGAGCGCCATCTTCAGCGGCAGCGGTAAGCCCACCAGCGCCGAAAGCAAGCCCGAGAGCACGAGTCCCAGAACGGCGGCGCCTAGAGCTACGCATCCCAGAGCTTTGATGAGCCGCCCTTGCTGCTTGCCGATCAGGCGGCGGCTGGCGAAGCTGCCCAAACTGCTCGAAACGAGCAGGGAAAAAATGACCACCGTGAGCGCATGCGTGGGATGCCCCAGGAACAGCACGAACTTCTGAATCAGCCCGACCTCGATCAGAATGTAGCCGCATCCGATGAAAAGGAAATAGAGCAGGAAGCCACCGACGCCATTCTCCCGTGGCAGGCGCGCGCCGAGCACCGCAGGCGGCAGCAGGAGGACCAGAAGGGTGGCCAGCAAACTCACGCCCATTAGCATAAACAGCAGCGGGACGGCTTTATTGATCTTGAAATCGGCGCTTTGCCGTGAAGCCGTGTTCCAGAAATTCCATAGATCGCGGGGCTGCACCGTGTAGAAAAAGAACGGCCGGTTGTCGCTGACTGGGGTGATATCAAAGGTGTAGGCACGCTCGAATTGATCCGGATTGGGGCTATGCAGCAGTTGGTGAAACTCGTTAGGAGCTTCGGAGCCGGGAAAATAGACAGCTTCCATGTGGGCTGCCGCCATCATGGCGCGGGCGTTCGCAATATCGGCGTCGCGGAACGGCTTACGCGAGATGAGCACGGTGTCGCGCGCGCCCCATCCCTGGACAGAGCCCTCGCGACCCACAATCACGTGCCGCCACGCCTCGTTTTCCCCGAGTTGCGAGAGCGCTTCCATCGCCAGCGAGACGAGGCGCAGCGATTCGCGCGGAGGCTCGAATCCCCAACGCGTAAAGGCCGCCAGTCCATCGTCTGTGAGGTGCTGCAAGTAATCGCGAAAGGCGTCCGTGGTGTAGAGGTTGTTCTCGGAAAGCGCAAACGCCCCTGCCGCGGTGGAAGCCCACGTATCCACCAGAGTGGCCTGCAGGACCTGAAATTTCTGCTTGCTCCGGCGCACGTAGCTGCGCCCATCCTCCACCTCAATGTGCACCTCGTTGTCGCGCAGGTAGAGACCGTAACTGAGCTTTATGAAGCGGGGGTCCTTGCGCATGATGGTGGTGGCGATGATGGGATTGATCTCCACTCCGGTCACGTCGTGGCTGCCGGACGCCAGAGCGCGCGCCACATCCCACCCGCCGCCGGGGCCGATGACCAGCGTCTTGGCGCCCGGCCGAACGGCGTAGGGCAGCGCGGGGCCCTGCTCGAGCAATCCGATCTCATGACGCCGCTGCGGAGTGAGAGCGTCCAGGTCGTAGGGGAAGATTGCGGTAGAGGCATCCGCGTCGATGAAAATGCTGGCCAGGCCGCTGCCTTTCTCCGGGGCTACGGCGATTCGGGAAAAGCTGTTCCACTTCTCGTACACCTCGTTGCCTAATTTCTGGCCCTTGGCGTAGCGGATTCCCATCAGGTGGGTTGCGGTGTTATAGGTGATGAACGCGACCAGCAATAATGCCAGGCCGACGCTGCCCGCGCGGCCGGTAATAGCCCCATCCAGGCTGAACCAGATCGCGCCGGCTACCGCGAACAGAGCGCCGGCAGCGATGACGGTGTTCGGGCCGGTCAGCAGATCGAGAAGGGGCAGCAACAGCAGGCATCCTCCGGCGGCGCCCAGCAGATCGGCGAAATACACCCGGTCCACGCGTTCCATGGTTTCCGAAACGGCTAACGACAGAATGGCGCCCGAGATGAAGAAGGGGAGCGCGGTGGGAAAGTAGATGAGCGCGATCCGCCACCCGTCGGGGTTGCCCTCCTGCGCCAGGATGACTCCCAGCGCCGCGACGGTCAGCAGCCCGTTCAAGGCGCTCAGGCGGCCCAGTTTGGTAAACAGCGGCGCCTTCCAACCCGCCACCACGTAAGAGAAGACCCCGCCCGCCCCCAAGCCGAACAGCGCGATGGAAATCGCCAGAAACGCCAGGTGGTAATAGAACACCACCGAGAAGATACGGGTGAGGGACAACTCCAGGAGCAGGTTCCCCATGGTGGTCAGTGCCACCGAGAGATAGACCTGCGACCAAGGAACGGAACTCGATCGCGCGGGTTTCAAGTTCTCATCCTACTCGATTCGGCAACCTGGGATTCTATGCTGCGGCGTCAAAGAATTCCGGCACAATTCGGTAAATTAACGTACAATAGGGGAATTATCCTGGATCGTTGGTGCGATTTTACCGCTCGAACCTCTCCCGACGCCCCGTTTCAGGTCAAGGAAATAAGCGGATTCCGGAGGCGACCCATGTTTCAGCGGGCTGGTATTTATGTTACCTTCCTGGTTGTCGGAACGGCTGGTCTGAAGGCAGATTTCTATTCCATTACCGATTTGGGAACACTCGGCGGCTCCTTTTCGGCCACAAATTTGGGTGGAAATAGCCTGAATAATAACGGCCAAGCCGTGGGCTATTCGTATCTCCCTGGGGACACGGCTTACCATGCTTTCCTCTATTCGGGCGGCGGCATAGCGGATTTAGGGACGCTCGGGGGCACCAATTCCAGTGCTTACGGAGTAAACCTTACAGGGCAGGTAGTGGGGAATTCCTATTTGACGGGGGACACCATTTTCCATGCCTTCCAGGATGCGGCGGGCAACATGGCGGATTTGGGAACACTCGGTGGATCCAATAGCAATGCTTTCAGCATCAATCCTTCCGGCCAAATTGTCGGCTACGCCGACCTGACTGGCGACGCCGCCTTCCACGCATTCTTATATTCCGCTGGCAACATGATGGACTTAGGCACGCTCGGAGGTTCGACCAGTTCGGCGCAAGGGATTAATACAGCCGGCCAGGTGGTGGGCAGCTCCGATATCACGAGCGACACCGCGTCCCACGCCTTCCTCTATTCCGGTGGGAATATGACGGACCTCGGAACTTTAGGGGGCTCCGACAGCAATGCTTTCGCCATTAACGATGCCGGCCAAATCACCGGATGGGCGAATGATGCCGGACAAAATGCGCAAGCGTTCCTTTATTCAGGCGGCACTATGACAGGCCTGGGTACTCTGGGCGGATCTACCAGCGAAGCCTTCGATATCAACAGCTCCGGCGAAGTAGTGGGATATGCCGCCACGGCCGGCGACCTTCAGTTCGACGCCTTCGCCTATTTCGGTGGGACCATGTACGACCTCAACAGTTTCTTGCCGCCCGGCTCGGGATGGGTTCTGCAGTCCGCCACCGGAATCAACGATGCCGGCCAGATTACCGGTTACGGTCTTCACAACGGAAATTTGGCGGTCTTTCTCATGAGTCCCCCATCTGTGGTACCGGAACCGGGCTACTCGGTTCTTCTGGTTCTATCCATCGCTGTGATAGCGGTGCAAAAGTGCCGGGCCAATCTCGGGTAAATCCTCCTTCCTTTTCGGCGCCGGGGCACCCTTAACTTAGGTCTAGTTTACAAGTGACAGCTTGTTTTGTGTGCCGCGAGCGCTACACAATCGGCTTCTCACTAAGATTTCGCTTGGGAGGTAAGGTATGGGATCGAGACTTCCTACGGAACGGGGTCAGGCAGCCCTGATGGCGACGATGGGCCTGGTGCCCACTCTGGCCCTCGTCGGATTCGTAGTGGACGTGGGCTGGGCGCACGTCCGGAAAATGGCGGCCATAAATGCCGCGATATCGGGGGCTACCGCCGGGGCGCGGGCGGCCGAAAGCGCTTCCAATTTCACCTGCGGCTCCGGCGTGACTTGCCAATCTCCGACTGCTTGCCCGTCTACACTTAATACCCCAAGCAATCCCATCCAAGCGACCTGCCTGTACATCAAGCAGAACGGATTCACCAATGGCGGCAATGGCGGCACCCAGACGGTGAAAATTGAAGCGAACACCACGGCGAACCCGGTGGCGGGCGTTTCGCCCTCGTACTGGATCCGGGCCACCGTCTCCGAACAGATCCCTCTGACCTTTCTCTCGGTGCTGGGCCAGCAATTCACGAGCGTCTCCGCGGAATCGATTGGAGGCGTATTCGGCTCGGCGGCCGGCGGCGGATGTATCTACGTGATGAATCCCAGCGGCATTGGGATTACAATGAGCGGCGGCGGCATCAGCAGCAATTGCGGGGTCTACGTCAACTCGACTGGGGCTAACGCGGTGACGCAGAGCGGCGGGTCCATTACGACTACGGGAAGTGCCAAAACCAATATTCGCGGAGGCTGGTCGCATAGCGGCGGCACCATCTCGCCGGCGCCCACGTTGGGCGCGGCCGCGCAGAGCGATCCGTTTGCTTCGATGGCTGCCCCGACCGTGGGGGCCTGCACCAGCGCGGGCGTGAGCCTGTCCAGTGGTAGCACGACCATTGATCCCGGTGTTTACTGCGGTGCGATTACGCTCAGTGGAGGCACGCTGACGATGAACCCCGGGCTGTACATCATGAAGGCCGGGTTTTCGATCAGCGGCGGAACCGTGCAGAGTGCGGCCGGGGGGATGACCTTCTATTTCGAATCCGGGGGAATGAGCATGAGCGGAGGCACTGTAAACCTCAGCGCTCCCACCAGCGGTACCTGGAAGGGGATTCTGGCTTTTGAGTCGCGCACCAATTCCACCGCCTTCAGCCTTAGCGGGAGCACCCAGACTTACACGGGCGCGGTTTATGCCCCGGCGGCAGCGGTAACCGTTTCCGGCGGAACATTTACCAATTTCACACTCCTCTCGAAGACCATCTCGATCAGCGGCGGTTCCGTGGGCACTATCAACGGCGGCGCCGTGACCCAATATACGTCCGCTACGGTTGGACGAATCGAGTAGCTCGCGTAAAATGAGATCCGAACGTAAACCTTTCCGGGCTGGCGGCGTCCAAACCGGAATGGGAGGTTCGGAATGCGTTGGTTCGCCGTTGTCTTCCTTTCCTGCATACCGCTCGCCGCGCAAGGCGGTGTAGGGGTTGCCGGCGTGGGAATTCCGGGGCAGGGGGGGCCCATTTCTCAAGCTTCGCCCACATCGCCGCAAGACCTGTGCACCCTCGAGGGCACGGTCACGAATGCCATGACCGGAGGGCCGGTGAAAAAGGCGTCCGTGGTGCTTAACCGCACCGACCTTCCCTCCGGGTTAAATGTACTGCCCACCAGTTACAGCACTTCCACGGATGCGGCCGGTAAGTTCGCGATGAAAGACCTGGAGCCTGGAAAATACCGCATGACCGTGCAGCGCAACGGGTTTGTGACCATGAGCTACGGCGCGCGCAGCCCCACGAGCCCCGGTACTACAGTGGCGCTGGCACGCGGACAGAAGATGACGGAGGTCAACTTCCGGCTGACGCCGCATGGCGTAGTGACGGGGCGCATATTGGACGAAGATGGCGACCCGATGCCGAATGTCCCGGTCAACCTGGTCCGATTCCAGACCCGGCGGGGATCCCAGCAGGTGAACATGGCGGGAGGGTCGGGCAGCACCAACGATCTCGGCGAATACCGGATCTTCGGAGTACCGCCCGGAAAGTACTATTTGCGGGCGCAGGGCCGTCCTGGGATGGGTGGCGTGATGGCGATGAATGCGCAAGATCGTTCGCAAAACGCGCAGCCGGAAGAAGACTACGTCGCAACCTATTTCCCCGGCACTATCGACCCCACAACCGCGACGCCCATCGAAGTCGCAAGCGGCAGCACAGTGAGCGGAATCGATTTCACACTGTCGAAGACGCGAACGGTCCATGTGAGCGGCGTCATCACCAATGTTCCGGCAGGAAGAGGCAGACAGACACAGGTATTCCTGCTGCCGCGCAACGGCACTTTGGTAGGCGGGTTGCGGCCGAGTTTTACGGATCCCTCCGGTAAGTTCGATATTCGCGGGGTTACGCCGGGCCAATACACGCTCTCCGCCCAATTCAACGATGGCGCTCAAAGCCTAAGCGGCAGTCTGCAGGTGGATGTCGGAACCGCGAACCTGGAAAACATCAATCTGGAACTCAGTCCGGGTGTGAAGGTGTCGGGTTCGGTGAAGGTGGAAGGCGATACGACTCAAAGCCTCACTAATGTACAAGTGATGCTGCGCCCGCGGAACTCTCAGGGAATTGTGCTGGGCGGCTCGGCGCCGGGCCGGCTCAAAGACGACCGATCGTTTCAAATCGACAACGTAGCGCCAAACCTGTTGAACGTGAGCCTATTCGGATTGCCGGATGGCTTCTACGTGAAGTCGGTCTATTCGGGGCAAACGGACGTGCTGGCGAATGGCCTGGATGTATCACGAGGAGCACCGCAGGCACTGGAAATCGTATTGAGTCCCAATGCGGGTACGGTGAGCGGTACGGTGCAAAACTCCAAGACCGGCCAGGCGACCCCGGGAGCGATGGTAGTGCTCGTGCCGCAGGAGAAAGCCCGGCAGGAGCAGAACGAGTATTACAAGGCCATCACGACCGACCAAAACGGGACCTATACGCTGAAGAATGTGACGCCGGGAGAGTACAAAGCATTCGCGTGGGAAGAGGTCGAGCCGGGCGCCTACTTCGATCCGGATTTCGTGAAGCCGTTCGAAGGGCTGGCGGAGTCGGTGACCGTACACCAGAGCGATCGCCAGGCGGTGACGTTGAAGCTCATTCCAGCGGGCGGGCAGGCGGCGCCGAAGAATTAGCGGGGATCACCGCTCCCTGGCGGTCGTGGCTCAGAAACGAGAGGCGCCTAAAACGCGCGCCCCGTTAGGAGCCAGGGCTACCACACCGTTGACGTGCAAAATCGCACGTATCCACCCGTGCTCTGAGCCGTTTAGTAGTACGGAGCTGCGATGGTGATGGTACTTTCTCGGGCTCAGGGCCTTGGCACCTTGAACGCCGGGAGCGATAATCTTCCTTTATTGAAACAGAACGAGTGCCCAGGAGGGTAGGACTTATGAATTGGAAATTCGGCAGCTTCGCAATGGCGGCATTGGCATGCGCAGTGACGCCAGTCGTTCATGCAGATACGGTTGCGCCCGCGTTCAGCGCAGATTACACGCTGACAAATATCGGAACCCCGACGGGTGTTCCCGGGCTACTAGGCGGTATCGTTTTCTTAAATCCAAATGAACTGCTGGTGGGCGGTAACGCGAACAATGGATCCGGCAGTATTTATGAGATCGGCGTGACGCGCGACGGAGCCGGCAACATCACCGGTTATAGCGGAACTGCGACGCTCTACTCTACCGCGCCTTTTATTGACGGCGGACTGGTTTTTGCGCCCAACGGTGACCTTCTCTATACCGGATACCCAAACAACACGATTGGTGAGATCAAGCCGGGCAGCACTTCTCCCGATAAGATAGTCGATCTGAACAGCAATGGATCCGGTGTAGCGTCTTCCGTTGGATCTATCCAGTTCGCTCCCAATGGTCAATTCAAGATCTTGAGTTACAACGGCGGCGGATTTTATACGGCGCCTCTGACGCCTGACGGCTCGGGAACCTATGATATCGGCGCCGCCACGCTGGAGAGCACTCCTGGAGGCGGGCCCGAGGGCGCGTTCTATGTTCCGCCAGGTTCTCCGGATTTCTCGAACCCTTCCCTGCTGCTTGCACTCTACAGCGCCGGAAAGGTCGAAGCCTATTCCGTGGATGCGAATGGCAATCCGATTCTTTCGACTGCTCAGGATTTCATCACAGGATTGGGAGGCGCGGAAGGCGCGACGATCGACCCGGTCACGGGCGATTTCCTCTTTTCCACGTTCGGCTCTGGCAACCATATCGACGTGGTGAGCGGTTTCGCATCCCCTGTACCCGAACCGGCGTATCTGCCGCTCTCCGGCGCGCTGTTCGGCCTCATGGCCATCGCCGCTATCGCCCGGCGCAAAGCCCCGGGCACGAAAGCTTAACGGCGACGCTCAGCAGGGCGGGGCGTTCACGACTACTCCGAGCAGCCTGCAGGGGGCCAACGATTCTGCGAGCCGGGCGCTTACCTGGATGCGTATTTCGTGAAGCCATTCGAAGGGCAGGCGGAGTCCCTCACGGTGCATGAGAGCGACCGGCAGGCGGTGACGTTGAAGCTCATTCCCGCCGACGGGCAGGCTCAGACACCACCGAGGAAATAGCGGCGATAACGCTCCCTGGCGGGGGCGGCTCAGTAAACGAGGGGGCCTAGCTACCTTTGGACGGCGGCGACTTCTTCCGGCCCGCATTGCAATTCGGGGAAGAGGAGCGTCCATCCCGCAACGACGATAATCGTGCCGATGCCGCCGAGGACCACGGCGGGCACGGTGCCGAACCACTGGGCGGTGATCCCCGATTCGAACTGGCCGAATTCGTTGGACGCGCCGATGAAGAGCATGTTCACCGCGCTCACGCGGCCGCGCATGCGGTCAGGCGTGCGGAGTTGCACCATGGTGGACCGCACCACTACGCTGACCATATCGAAGGCGCCGGTGAGGGCAAGCGCCAGGAGTGACAGCAGCATGCTGTGGGAGAGGCCAAAAACGATGGTGAACACGCCGAAGCCCAATACGCACCAGAGCATGACAGTGCCCTGCCGCTTGCCCAAGGGATGGTGGGCCAACATCACGGCAGTGAGGATAGCGCCTACGCCGGGGGCGCTGCGCAGAATTCCCAAGCCCATTGCGCCCACGTGCAGGATATCGCTGGCATAGGCCGGCAGCAAGGCGACCGCGCCACCCAGGAGCACGGCGAACAGGTCCAGCGAGATCGCGCCGAGAATGAACTTGTTCTGCCAGATATAGCGCAGCCCTTCCCACACCATACCGGACGCATGTCGTGGGGTTCCGGCAGACTTGACCCGCAACCGCGAGTACAACACGAGGGCCGCCAGGCACGCCAGGAAAGAGAAAGCATAAACCGGGAGCGGGCTGGCGCTGGCGCCATACACCAGGCCACCCACCACCGGTCCCAAAATGGTCGCCGTCCGAAGAGCGGATGAGCCCCAAGCCACGGCTTGCGGGAAGTGTTCTTCGGCGACCAGAGTCGGCAGCAGCGCCTGGCTGGCAGGCATGCTGAAGGTGCGCGCCGCGCCATTGAGAAGCAGCACGCCGTAGATCGGGAAGACCGAGGTGATTCGGCCGAGAGTGAACAGGAACAGAAGGAGGGAAACCAGGGCGTATCCGCCCATGCAAGCCTGGAGGATGTTCTTGCGTGGGAAGCGGTCGGCGGTCTGCCCCGCCACAAGGAATAAGAGGATACCCGGAAGGAACTGTGCCAGCCCGACGAGGCCCAGGTCCAGTGGGCGGTGCGTCAGCCCGTACACCTGCCAGCCCACTGCAACGGCTTGCATTTCCGCCGCCAGGACCCAGAGAACACGGGCACTGGCGTGATAGACGAAGTTCGGGTAGCGGAACACCACACGGGCGTTGGAGGATTTGGGCATCCGGAGAGGTAAACTGTCAGTGTCCCATAATTGATTCACCGCGGAGGCGCAGAGACGCGGAGTAAAAGACAAAACTCAAAGGGCGCTGAGACGGCAGAGGGAACAAGCACGGCTCCGACGGTTTCCTTTTATCTCGAACGGGCATACAATTCAGAGTAGTGGAGGTTTTATGCCTCTTCTCGAAAAGCTACGTGTGTTTCTCGATGAGAATCACGCCGAATATACCCACACCGTTCATTCCCTAGCCTATACGGCCCGCGAGGTCGCATCGGCCGAGCACCTGCCCGCGCGGGAGGTCGCTAAAACCGTCGTCGTGCATGGCGACGAGGGCTATCATATGCTGGTGCTTCCGGCCAATAAGCTGGTGGACTTCCAGGAGGTCCGGCTGGCGCTGGGGCTGTCGCATGCGCGGATGGTCCCGGAGACGGAACTCAGCCGGCTGTTTCCGGATTGCGAACTCGGCGCCATGCCACCCACGGGGAACCTGTACGGCATCCCGGTGTACCTCGACAGCGGGTTGGCAGGCGAAGACCTGATCACGTTCAACGGAGGCACCCATCGCGACGTGGTCCACATGACGACGCGGGAGTTCCGGAGGCTGGTGCGTCCAACACTGGTTTCGCTGGCGCGCGAGCCCGCGTGGCGGTGAAGGATTCCGCTCGCTCGCGGCCGCGGCTCAGCAACGGCAATTATTTTTGCAGGAAGAAGTTGCCGACGAACATAGCGTCGATACCGGAGGAGTAGAAGCTGCGGACGGCATCGCGCGGGGTGCAGACCAGCGGCTCGCCAAACAAGTTGAAAGAGGTGTTGTAGAGGACGGGGAGCCCGGTCGTCTTGCCGGCGGTGTGGAGGAGCTTCCAGTAGAGCGGGTTTTCGTCGCGGCTTACGGCGTGGACGCGGATCAGGTCATCGCGCAGGATCGCAGCCGCGAATTTGTCGCGGTGCTGCGGATTCACGCGGCCCACGGTGGCGAGGAAGCGGGCATTCGGCCCCGCTTCGAAGAACTCCCCACATAGCTCCGCGGGCACCGATGCCGCGAACTTGCGGAATGGTTCGCGGTGCTTGATGAAGGCGTTCAGATTCTCGGCTGAGTAGGGATCGAGCGGGGAAGCCAGGATGCTGCGGTTGCCCAAGGCGCGCGCGCCGAACTCCATCCGGCCGTTCATCCAGGCTACGATGCGGTGTTCGTTCAACTGGGCCACGGCAGTATCGATCATTTCATCGGTGGTTAGGAAATAACGGAAGCGCAGCTTGCAGTTCTCGAGGACCTGTTTAATATCGGCGGCAGTAAAGGAGGGGCCGAGGCAAACGGTATCCATGGGAACGCGTTTCTCCTGGCGATAGATTGAATGCCAGGTTTCGAGCACAGCGCCTATGGCGGTTCCGGCGTTGCCTGAGGCCGGCTGCACGAAGACGTGCTGGTACCCGGAGCGGCTTTCGAGCGCGGAAATCAGTAGCGCGTTCAGGCCGAGGCCGCCGGCCAGGCAGAGGTTGTGGCCTGGGCATGCCATGCGGATGACAGCGGTTTCGACAGCCTTTTGAATTCCAGAGGCGATATGCGGGCGCAAGGTGTCGGGAACCGGTTCGCCATCGCGCAGGCCGAGTCGTTCATAGAAGCGGCTGCCGAAGCCGCCATATTTGAGCCGCTCGGTGCTGAAGAAGGAACGGTCCAGGCGGGGGCCGGAATCGGAGAGGCCGAGAATATCGAGGAACAGACTCTCGAAGCGATCATCACCGGCAACCGACATCCACTGAACCTTGTGCTCATCGCGGTTGGCATCGAAACCGAGCAACTCGGTGACGCGGCCGTAGAGATCGCCGAGCGAGTCCGGGTAATATTGCTCCTGATCGAGCGCCATGTGCGTACCGCGGGCGTGCCAGATGGAGCCACAGCGGAAATCGCCGGCGCGATCGAGAGTGAGGACCGTCGCCTCCTCAAACGGAGAAGGATAGTAGGCCGAGGCGGCGTGCGCCAGGTGGTGCTCGATGACCGCGATGCGGCTATTGGGAAAGCGGGCGCGGAGCTTGAGATGGAAGCCGGCCTCCGGCACCGGCCGGACTACGGCGACCGCATCCACCTGCTCCGGCTTGGCGCCGGCCAGTTCCAGACAGGCGGCGATGGACTGCTCGGGCAGCTCGCCGGAGTTGCCGCTGGAGCGGCGCACCAGCTTGGCTTCTTCGATGGCGGCGATCAACTCGCCATCTTTCAAAACAGCGCTGGCGGCGTCGCCGGAAATGCCTCCGATTCCCAGAATGATCATGCGTTCGATTGTCCGCCTTTTTCGCGCTTCTCGAGCTTCGCGAAGGTGTCCCGCAGGGCGACGGTGCGGTTAAAGACCGGCCCCTCGGGAGTGGAGTCGGGGTCCACACAAAAATATCCGAGGCGTTCGAACTGATAGCGACTGAGGCTGGGCGCTCGCGCGAGAGATGGTTCCAGTTTGGCGTGAGAGACGACTTCCAACGATTTGGGATTCAGGAAATCGGTGAAGGGGTGCTCGGCATCGCCGCTCGGATCGGCCCGATCGAAGAGGTAATCGTAGAGGCGCACTTCGGCGTCCAAGGCGTGCTGCGCGGATACCCAGTGAATGGTGGACTTGACCTTGCGGCCGTCGGGGGCATTGCCGCCGCGGGTGGCCGGATCGTAGGTGCAGTGGATGGCGGTCACTTCGCCGGTCTTCTCGTCTTTAACGATGCTGGTGCAAGTGATGAAATAGCCGTAGCGCAGGCGCACTTCCTTCCCCGGCGAGAGGCGGTAAAAGTGCTTGGGCGGATCTTCGCGGAAGTCGTCGTGTTCAATGAACAGCTCACGCGAGAAGGGAACCTGGCGGGTGCCCATAGAGGTGTCTTCGGGATTGTTGACGGCCTCCATGTGTTCGACCTGGCCCTCGGGATAGTTATCAATAATGACGCGGAGCGGCCGCAGCACCGCCATGACGCGCTGCGCGCGCTTGTTGAGGTCTTCGCGTACGTGGTGCTCCAGGAGGGAAAGCTCGTTAATGCCATTGGTTTTGGTAACGCCTAAAGACCCGCAGAAGTTACGGATGGCTTCGGGGGTGTAGCCACGGCGGCGGATGCCGGCGAGAGTGGGCATGCGCGGATCGTCCCAGCCGCGCACGTGGCCTTCCTCGACCAGGGTGAGCAGCTTGCGCTTGCTCAACACCGTATAAGTAAGGTTGAGGCGGTCGAATTCGATTTGCTGCGGATGGTAGATCCCGAGCTGCTCGACATACCAGTCATACAGGGGCCGGTGATCTTCAAATTCGAGGGTGCAGATGGAGTGGGTGATGCGCTCGATGGAATCGGATTGGCCGTGGGTGAAATCGTACATCGGGTAGATGCACCACTTATCGCCGGTGCGGTGATGCTCGGCATGCAGAATGCGGTACATGACCGGGTCCCGCATATTGAGGTTGGGCGAGGCCATGTCGATTTTGGAGCGCAGGCTGCGGGAGCCATCGGGGAACTCGCCGGCCTTCATGCGCTCGAACAGGTCGAGATTCTCTTGGACGGAGCGGTTGCGATAGGGACTATCCTTGCCGGACTCGCTGAGGGTGCCGCGATACTGACGCACTTCGTCGGCACTCAGATCGCAGACATAAGCTTTGCCGGCCTTGATGAGCTGAACGGCCCATTCATAGAGCTGGCCGAAATAATCGGAGGCATAAAAGAGCCGGTCTTCCCAGTCGAAACCGAGCCAGCGAACGTTGTCCATGATGGATTCGACATACTCGGTCTCCTCTTTACAAGGATTGGTATCGTCGAAGCGGAGGTTGCATTTGCCGCCGAATTCCCGCGCCAAACCAAAATTCAAGCAGATGGATTTGGCGTGGCCGATGTGCAGATAGCCATTCGGTTCCGGCGGAAAGCGCGTGTGCACGCGGCCTCCAAACTTGCCGGTTTTGGAATCGCGGACAATGATCTCGCGGATAAAGTTGGATGGTCCTGATTCGCTGGGACTGGACGGGTTCATAATTTCAATCTATTGCAGTTTACGAAGGGCCTGCTCGATGCGCTTCAGACAGGTTTCGCGGCCGAGGACGGCAAGGGTGCTGAAGAGCGGCGGCGCGTTTTTGCGCCCGCAGACCGCGACCCGAATGGGCTGAAACATCTGGCCGGTCTTGATTTTCAATTCGGCCGCACCGTCGCGCAGCGCGGCTTCGAGCGCATCGTGATCGAAGGCCGCGGAGGCGAGCACCTGGCACCCTTTCTGTAGTGCCGCCAACGCCATATTCTTATCGCCTTTTTGGGGCACCAGTTCGGCGGGATCGTAGGGCGGCAACTGGTCGAGGAAAAAGAAATCGGCTACGCTGGCGACGTCGCGCAGCAGTTTCATCCTTTCCTGGATCAGCGGCGTGATCTGGAGCAGGCGGCCTCGATCCGCCTGGAAACCGGCGGCGCAGGCAAACGGCAGCAAGCGACCGGCGAGTTCTTCGACCGGCGTGGCGCGAATGGATTCGGCGTTCAGCCAGATCGCCTTGGGATCGAAAGGGTCATCCTCTTTAAAGTTGATGACGGCATTGCTGCGGTTGATGCCTTCGAAGGAGAAGGCATCGATCAGCTCCTGGCGGCTCATGCGTTCGCGATCGTCTTTGGGGGACCAGCCCAGCAGGCACAAAAAGTTCACGAAAGCATGCGGGAGAAAGCCGGCATCGCGGTACGTTGTGACACTCACCACCGGGCCGTGGACGCGCTTGGAGAGCTTGGCGCCATCGGGGGCGATGAGCAGGGGAAGATGCGCGAACCGGGGGGCGGGAACGCCGGCGGCCTCGAGGATGAGGAGGTGTTTGAAGGTGTTGGCGATGTGTTCCTGGCCGCGAATGATGTGAGTGATGCGCAGATCCGCATCATCGGCGCAGGACGCCAGATGATACGTAGGCATACCGTCGCTGCGCAAGAGAGCGAAGTCTTCCATATCGGCGGTGGATTTGGATTGCGGCCCGTACACCGCATCGGTGAAAGTAACGTCGCGGGCCGGTTCGCGCGGCACCCGGAAACGCAAAGCGAAGGGTTCGCCGCCGCCGGCGCGCCGGTCACTTTCTTCGCGCGATAGCTCACGCATCCCGGGATTCGAAAGCCACATGCCTTCGGAGCGAGAGGTCTCCGCCTCGCCAGCCGCAGCCGGCGTGAAATCACGATAGGCGAGACCCTTTTCGAAGATGGCTTGGGCCATGCTTCGGTGCAGAACTAAACGTTCCGACTGCCTGTATTCTTCATCCCATCCGAGTTCCAGCCAGCGGAGTCCTTCGAAGATCGACTGCAGGGAAGCGTCGGTGTTGCGCTCAGCGTCGGTATCGTCGATGCGCAAGACCATGACGCCGCCGGTGTGACGCGCATAGAGCCAGTTAAAAATGAAGGTGCGCGCGCTCCCCACGTGGAGGAACCCTGTGGGGGAGGGCGCAAACCGGACTCGGTTCATGAAAATGCCAGTATAACAAGGCGCCTCTCCGGGCCCTTGCGTGTAATTTGTCCAGCGATACGATGTAACCGCTACCGCATGGCCGCCGATTGGAGCGGGAAATGGGCCGATTTTGGTGCGATACCACCCCGTGCACAATGGCAGCGTCATTGCTGCACAAAGAGATAGTTGAAGTGGCGCGAACCGGTGGGCCGGTGCTAGTTCGAAAGAACGAATGCCGGTTCGCCGGTTTTTAATTTTGGGGGGCGCGCCGGCCGGAAGGCCGGCGGCAGCCCTGACGGGCCGACCCCACACGGAATTTTTGGAAGTTTCCCCGATATTTTTAGAGGCGGAGGGCCGGGTTACCGAGCGGTGGGCTCATGATCCGGGTGGGCGGCTCATCCGCGTCTGGAAAGTGATGGAACGAACCCGAGTTCTCGAGGGAGGCCTCTGGGGCCGGGGCCTCCGCCGCGGCTTGGCCGGCAGCCTGCGCCTCCTGTAACGCCTTCCGAGCCCGGTAGTAAGATCGCTCGAGGGAATTGATTTTACGGTGCAGGAGAGCGAAGGTTTTCTCGTGGCGCGCGAAGGCTTCGCCGGTGCTGCCCACCTCGATATCCCTGGTTGCGAATTCCCAGACCTCGGCTTCAATCCTGTGGTAGCGGCGCAGCATCCACTCGGCATCGATCATGGTATCGACCAGGAAGCGCTGCTCCGGGGTGCACGGCTGGAATTGCTGGTGATAGGCGGCGGCAAGCTGTTCCAGCTCGGCGGCATCCTCTCCGGGGATCACGGTAGACTTCGCATGAATGCCTGTCTTCAGGGCATTAAAACGCGAAACGTTGCGACCAGTTTCCGTGACAGGTCCAGTCGATTTCTGAGCATTGCGACGATTGGCGTCGATTTGCGCGGGAGTCGGCATCAGTTTCTAGCTCCACGTTCAGGGTAACAGGCGTGCGCCAAATTCCGGCGAGAATTTGAGTAAGTAAATAAGATAAAAGGCTTGTTTTCTAGGTAATAAAATTATTTTCAAAATCGGTGATTGATAAAGATCGCATCAGTTTTGCGGCGCGCGAATTTAGCCCAGTGGTGGCGTTCCGGTTCAGAGCAATCTGGCGATTCTCCGCCGGGTAGAAGGCGAGGGCATTCTCAGCGATGCCGCTGGGCCGAAGGGACGCGATGATCGATGAACCATCCGGCCTAATCACCCACTCCTCGATTTCATTGGTTGTTTCATTTCTCAAAAGCACTCGACGGCAGCCGGTAGCAAGCTCGCGTCACGGATTTTGACCGCCAACTCATATTGCCGGCGCTCGATATGCTGCCCATCTAAATCGGCAGAAAAGCGCCAGACGCACAATTCGCCGGGCCCGAGCGGTTTCACTTCGAGGACCAGTTTCGACCATGCGCCGACGGATGGAGCACTGTACCTATCCGCCACCCACATGCCGGTAATGGCACTGGGAATGGATTGCGCCAGGCAAGCCGGCAAAATCGCCATCAGGCACATGCAAATGCGCATACGCTCCCTTCTGAGGGGAAGCTTCTGTCCCGCGCAGCCCCCCGCATGGCGTCGGACAACGCACCCGACTATTTATGTCCACATAGTAGTCGCGGCTATTTTCGGAGTCAATAGCCCGAAATCTCTATTTTCACAACCCGCAAGTATCGCTTATTATCGCAGCATGAGGAATTTCAGACCCCTATATGTCCAACTAGGCCTCGCCCTACTCTTCGGCCCTGCCGCCGTTAATGCCCAGGATGCTCCGAAGCCGACCATTCGGACTGTCGCGGTACACCCCACGCGGACCCTTGACGCACAGGTAATGTTCCACGAATACTGCGCTGTGTGCCATGGCGACCAAGGGAAAGGCAACGGTCCGGCTGCCGAGGCGCTCAGTAAAGCTCCCGCGGACCTGACTCAAATCGCCCGGAAGAATGGAGGGCAGTTCCCGAAGGTCCAGGTGATGCGGGTGATCGAAGGAAGCGACACGGTGGCTGCCCACGGCAGCCGAGCCATGCCGATTTGGGGTAAGGTTTTCCGCACCTTAGAGGGCCCGGAGGTGGAAACCCTGAGGGTGAATGCGCTGATGGACTATATCGAGAGATTGCAAGCAAATTGACGGCGGGGATGCGGGGCAGACGGCAAAGACGGTCCGCCCCACGGAGCAGCGCCGCCTAGTACCAAACGGTGGCGAAGGCAGAACTGTTTCTCCCGAACGGGCCGAAACCCGTGATAGTATCGGCTCGTTTCGGCAGGTGCGGTTGAAAATCTGGAGGAGAAACAGGAGCATGCGAATTTCAGGTCTTAACAGAACGAACATAGGCAAACATGGGGCAATGGGAGTTTTGGCGGCTCTGGCCTGCGCGGGGCCGGCCCTGGCTCAGGGGTCCTATATTACTTTTGCGGTGCAGGGGGCTCTCACGACTACCCCCACTGCCATCAACGTTGCACTCAGCGTGGCGGGGAACTACGTCGACGAATTTAACGTGCAGCACGGTTTCGTGCGCAACCCGCAGGGCACGATCACTCCGTTCGATCCAGCCGGGAGCGGATCCACTTCTCCTCTCAGTATGAACGAAGGCGGGTCCATTGCCGGATATTTCCATCCAGCCGGGCCTTCGGGCCTGCTGGGACCGCCAGTGGGTTTCGTGCGCTCTCCTCAAGGCGCTATCACCAATTTCAGCGTGCCTGGAAGTTTTGCGACCGTTGCCAATAGCATCAACCTGGGCGGAGCGATCACGGGGTATTACCAGATGGGGGCGCCGTCCACAGCGGCCGCCGGCCCTGGAGTTCATGGATTCATCCGAAGTCCCCAGGGTTCGATTTCCACTTTCGACGTGCAGGGAAGTATGGGCACCTATCCGACCGCGATCAATTGGCTGGGAATTGTCACCGGATATTACTTCGACGCCAACGGCCGGCAGCACGGATTTGTGCGCAACGCGCAGGGCGTGACCGCGTCGTTCGACCCGCAGGGAAGTTCCGCTACCACGCCCACCGGCATCAACAACGATGGAACGATGGCCGGCTATTACCTGGATTTCGAGGACGGGCAGCACGGCTTCATCTGCACCGGCCAGCTCGCCATCACCACGTTCGATCCGCCGGGCGGCAGTCCACCGCAGACATTCGTCTCGTCGATCAACTATGACGACAGCGTCACGGGATACTACAACGACCGGAATCAGGTAACTCACGGCTTTGTGCGGTATTCATCCGGCCAGATGTTTTCCTTCGACCCGCCGGGAAGCTTCGGTACGTGGGCGACCAGCAATCACGCGACTACGGTAGACGCCATTACCGGGTATTACCAGTGGGACGGTCCTCAGACCGGATTTATCCACATGCCGGCAACGGCCGGCAAATAGTGGTTGGACCGCGCGGGGCAACCGCTCCCTAGCGGGCGCGGCTCAGTAACAGCATTCACAACACGGATTTTGGGGGCGTGCCGGTTGGCACACACGTTCTAAGCGAACGGGGCAAGGGGCACGGGGCGGCATGCTATTCTGCTCACCGTGGCCGATGCCAGCACGGTCAAGAGCCGGTTTTGGAAGGTGCGCCCGGTGGTGCTGGCCGACTGGGAAGCACTCCCCTCCCGAATCCCAATCGTTCTATTTGCGGTCCTGGCGTTGACGGCGTTGCGGCTTTGGCTGCAGCCGATCGGATCCTCTCTCAGCCTGGATGAGACGGGGACGTATTGGGTAATCAAAGACGGTCTGGCCGCGGCGCTCGAACGAATCCACCACTGGGATTCCATTTCGCCGGCGTACGCGGTGGTGGCCTGGGCTGCGGTGGCACTGGGGGGAGCGCACGAAGCGGCGCTGCGGCTGCCTTCGGTGTTGTCGGTGGCGCTGGCCACGGCGGCGCTCTACCGGCTCGCAGAGAAGCTTACGGGACGGGAGACGGCTTTCGCCGCGGCGTCGGTCTTCGTTTGCCTGGACGCGGTGGTTTATGCCGCGGCCGATGCGCGGCCTTACGGGTTGATGGTGCTGGCGGTGATTCTCGCGACGGCAGCGCTGGTGCGCTGGCTAGACGAGCCGACGGCCGGGCGGCTGGCGGTATATGCGGCGCTGGCGGCGTTCGCGCCCTACACGCATTACCTGGCATTTACGGTTTATGGTGTACACGCGGTTTATGCGCTGAGGCGCGTGCGAAGGGGAAGCACGAAGGCGACATGGCGCGGGCTAGCGGGGGCGGCGATCGGTACGGGGCTCTTGCTGGTGCCGCTGATCCCGTTTGTGCTCGACACGTACCAGAAGCGCTACGGGTATTCGTATGCGGGCCAACCATCGAGGCCGGATTTCTTTACGCCCTTCGTGCCGATTCTGCCGTGCTTTGTGATTCTGGCTGCGCTGCTCCTGTGGATGCGGGCGCCAGGATTCTCGCTGGCCTGGAAGTGGAGCACACGCGACGCGGATGTATTGATCGCGAGTTGGGCGCTGGTTCCGATCGCGCTGCTGTTCGTGGCCGCCAAGGTGAGCACAGCAGAGGTGTTTCTGCCGCGGTACGCTTTGCCTGCGGCCCCCGGGCTGGCGCTGCTGCTGGGTCGTTTGATCGGGGCGTTTACGCCGCGGTGGCGGGCGCTGGGAGTCTCAGCAGCCATATTGGTATTGACGACGCTGGTGGTGGGCCCGGAATTCCGATTCACGCGGCAGCACTCGCCCGAGGATTGGCGCGAGGCCATCCACGCGGTGAATGCCGCGGCCACCGACGACACGCCGGTGATCGTCTACAGCCAGTTCGCAGAGGCAAGCCGGCTCGGTTTGTGGCGCGGCGCCACGGCGCAGAGCAGCATGTTCTCGCCGCTTTCGTTCTATCCCATGCGCGGGCATTTCTTTCCTTTTGCAAAGGCCGAAAACCAGCACATAGAGGACGAGTTCGGGCCGATTCTGGCGGAAGTGGAGAAATCAAATCGGATCGTGGTAGTCCAGCCGCGGCCGGTCCTGGCGCTCACGTTTATCCCGGTGCGGCCGTGGGGCGCGGACTTCGCGGTCTGGTTGGAGGGACGCTTGGGCGCTCTGGGCTACCGCGAGCGAGTGGTGAACAAGGCCGATTCCCCGGCGGTGCTGCTGTTTGAGCGGACTAGCGCGCCGGCCAGCGTAACTACCGTACAGGCCGCGCGGGCACGTTAACCGGATTTCAAGACGGAATGAGCACTCCGCTCTCCTGGATTGCGAAGTCCACATTGGTGAGCGTTGTGGTTCCGAAGAGAAACTGGACGAGCTCGGGCGGGGCCTGGAAGGGAACCTGGGACGCGGACCCGACGATGGTGTAACGGCCCTGATTATCGACGGGGGAGCCGAGGAACTGGATCTGTTGCAGGCCCGCGGGAAAAGCGTCGGCCACGGGTGGCGGCTCGGAAGCGGTCGAGCGGATGTAATGGTTTTCCGTGCTAAGCGTCATGGTGGCGCGCCAGTCGTAGACCACGATATCGCCCGCGTTCGTCCCGGGCTGCGTTCCAATTAACTGGTCCACCAGACCGCGCGTCAGCCAACCGGTCAAAATGCCCACATTGGGGACGGCAACTCCCGATGGCGGCTGGAACAGAAACCCGATGCGCACGCGCACCTGAAATTCAACGTCGCGCGTGACGGCGAACCGGCCGCCGGCGAGCTGGGCCTGGATAACGGCTGGTGTTGGCTGAAAGCTTCCCATGGCTACGAGCAGTACGTTGGTATTGGCTGCGATGGTTGGCAGGTCCACTGCACCGCCGAGCACGCCCTGGATGGCGGCGAGGACCTGGGGGGCCGGAGGAAACGGAGGGAATCCCGGCGGCGAAACTCCGTACGGAAGTTGTTTGAAGTTGGCCGGGGATACAGCCGTGTACTGGGTCGGATTGGGCCCGGCCTGGGTGAAGGGGACCGTCTCGCACGGTGGCGTCAGCAGCAGTTCCTGGGTGGGCATCCCAGTCGCCGCGTCGATGTAGATTGCTGGCGGAATCCCGGGGTCGGGCTCCTGAAATAACGCGTAGTAGCGCATGTACAGCCGCAGGCTGGTGGCCTGTTGCGTGAAGTTGCGCCCCACTAATACCTGGGCGGCGTTTCCCCTCGCGGAAGTAAGCAGTGCTGCTCCCGCGGACGCGCCCGCGACCAGGAAATTCCTCCGGCTGATTGGTCTGGTTTTCATATCATCCTCCTGATGTTTCACTCCCATTTGGCAGGGCATCTTTGACGCGCCCCCACTTGGTTTAGGCGGAAAACGAAGCCCGAATTTGCTTGGGCCAGAAGATTTTTTTGAATTACTCGGGATTGCGCCAAGCACAGGCAGGCTGCGGAGAAGGGGCGTCCGCACCGCCAAAATGGATCAGTACGTTTAGTACAAGACGCCGTCATTGTCAATCAATTCAGTACCGGCGAGCGTAACGCTTGTGTGTGAAAATACAAAAACTAAAGGCGGATTCGTTCCGAGCCGCACGGACGGGAAAATGAAAGGTCTGCTCTCGGCTACTGTTCTGGTGCTGGCGTTCGCGGTTCTAACCTCGACGCAAACGCCGGGCACCGCGCCGTGGACTACCTATAACGGCCAGTTAACCGGGAACCGCTTCAGTAGCTTGTCGGTGATCAATACGGGCAATGTGGCGACCCTCCGCCCGGTCAATAGCTTTACGATTCCTTCGAACACTTCCCTGGAAACGACGCCTATTGTGTTGGGGTACACGATGTGGGTTACAGGGACCAACTCGGTAACGGCGTACAACTTGACCAATGGGCAGCCGGTATGGTCGTTCTCCCGTCCTCCGACGCGGGGTGTTACGCAGGATGCCGCCTCAGGAACCAACCGCGGCGTAGCCATCGGCCCAAATGCTGTTTTTTATGCAACCGACAATGCGCATCTGATCGCATTGAATGCCGGGACGGGAGCTGTGCAATGGGAAACCGTAATGGCCGATTACACGCAGAACTACGGTGCTACATCGGCGCCTCTGTACCTGCCGGGTCCGAACCTGGTGGTTTCCGGCGTGTCGGGGGGCGATTCGGGCGTCCGTGGATTTCTGGCGGCCTATGACGCCAACAGCGGAAATCCGATCTGGCAGTTTTATACGACGCCTTCCGGCCCTTCGGATCCGCTGGCGGCCACATGGGGCGATGGATCGGTCCTGCCGCACGGTTGCGGAGCGACCTGGATGACGGGGTCGTATGATACGTCCACCAACGTCCTCTATTGGGGCGTTGGGAACCCCTGCCCGGACTACAACGGCGACAACCGGCAGGGGGCGAACCTCTATACGAGTTCTGTGATTGCGCTCAACGCCAGCACGGGAGCACTGCAGTGGTACTTCCAATTCACGCCGCATAACGTGTGGGATTTCGACGGAGCGGCTACGCCGATCCTGGTGAATGCGAATTGGCAGGGGCAGCCGCGGAACCTGCTGATGCATGCGAACCGAAATGGCTACTTCTATGTTCTGGACCGGGGCACGGGCCAATTTCTGTCGGCCAGTCCGTTCGTGAATAACCTGACTTGGGCGACCGGCATCGATACTTCGGGCAACCCCATCGTGAATTCCGCGGCGATTCCCACCACCAGCGGCGTGGTGGCTTGTCCCAGCACTCAGGGCGCACACAATTGGGAATCGATGGCGTACAGCCCCGTCACATCTCTGTTCTATGTGCAGGCGCGGGAGGCTTGCGGGGTCTACGCCAAGCGGAGCCCGACGGTCGGGTGGCAGGCGGGAATGGCATATCCGGGCGGGATTACAAGCTCCAGTGCATCCGTCACCAGCCAGAAACATTTGCGCGCGATCAATCCCTCCACCGGGGCAATCGTTTGGGACTACCCAGAGCAGGGCTATGCATCCAGCATGGGCGGCGTGCTGGCGACGGCCGGCGGGCTCGTGTTCTTCGGAGATGACAGCGGCGCAATATCGGCGGCGAACGCTTCTACCGGAAGCTTGCTCTGGAGTTACAACCTTCCGGGGAAAGGGATCACGAGCTCCCCCATGACATACGAGGCGAATAAAAGCCAATTCATAGCGATTGCCGCTCCGAACCGTGTTCTCGTGTTCGGGTTGCCGCAGGCCAGTTCGGTAACGCCGAATGTGGGCTGCGGTGTAAACACCGGCTCGATTGGCGCGACATACTCCTCCGCCTTGACGGCTAGCGGCGGCACTCCACCGTACACTTTCTCCACTACTGGCGGTTCGTTGCCGCCAGGACTCTCATTAAACGCGTCCACCGGCGCCATCACCGGCACGCCGGCGACAGGCGGTCTGTTCAGCTACACGGCAACGGTTAGCGACTCGACAGGCACGAGCTCAGGAACAGCGTCCACGGGTTGCGGCGTGGCGGTCACGCCGCTCCCCCTGGTGGTCAGTTGCCCTCAGAGTAGCGCCAGCTCACGTTATTCCTACCTTTCCAATATGGCGGGCGCCGGCGGGGTGGCGCCATACCAGTATTCGATCGGCGGTGGGACTCTACCGGCGGGACTCTCGATGAACAATCTCGGGGTTATTTCGGGCGCGCTCAGCACTCCGGGAACGTTTTCCTTCACCGCGACGGTTACGGACGCGACGGGTACCTCCACGGGAGCGAGCTGCAGCATCGCCGTAGGCAATTAGCGGAGCATGCCGGTGTAGGCGATCGAGCGCTCCAGTGGCGGCCGCGGCTCGGATTCTTATCCGCTCATCGATGCCAGGAACTCGCCGTTGCTGCGGGTCTTGCCTAGCTTGTCGAGGAGGAGTTCCATGGTTTCCACGGGCGAGAGCGGGTTCAGAACCTTGCGTAAGATCCACACGCGATTGAGCTCCTCTTTGGGCAGCAGGAGCTCTTCCTTGCGGGTACCGCTCTTGTTGATGTCAATAGCCGGGAACACGCGCTTGTCGACCAGCTTGCGCTCCAGGTGGATTTCCATGTTGCCGGTGCCTTTGAACTCTTCGAAGATCACGTCGTCCATGCGGCTGCCGGTATCGATCAGGGCGGTGGCGATGATGGTGAGAGAACCACCTTCTTCGATATTGCGCGCCGCACCGAAGAAGCGCTTGGGACGCTGCAGGGCATTGGAATCGACACCGCCCGAGAGCACTTTGCCCGAAGGCGGAACGATGGTGTTGTAGGCGCGCGCCAGGCGGGTGATGGAGTCGAGCAGGATGACCACGTCGCGCTTGTGCTCGACGAGGCGCTTGGCCTTCTCGATCACCATTTCGGCAACCTGGACGTGGCGCGTGGCAGGCTCGTCGAAAGTCGAACTGATCACTTCGCCGCGCACGCTGCGCTGCATATCGGTGACTTCTTCCGGCCGCTCGTCAATGAGCAAAACGATCAGGGTCACTTCGGAGTGATTGGTGGTGATCGAGTTGGCGATGGACTGCAGAAGCATGGTTTTGCCGGTACGCGGCGGCGATACGATCAAGCCGCGCTGGCCTTTCCCGATGGGCGTGAGCAGGTCCATTACCCGGCCGGAGAAGTTCTCGCGCGCGGTTTCGAGCTTGAGCCGCTGATTGGGATAGAGCGGCGTCAGGTTATCGAAGAAGATCTTGTTGCGCGCTTCCTCGGGCGGCTCGAAGTTGATCGCGTCCACTTTGATGAGCGCGAAGTAGCGCTCGCCCTCTTTGGGCGGACGGATCTGGCCGGAAATGGTGTCGCCGGTGCGCAGGTCAAAGCGGCGGATCTGCGAAGGCGAGACGTAGACATCATCGGGGCCAGGGAGGTAGTTGTACTCGGGCGCGCGCAGGAAACCGAAGCCGTCGGGCAGGCACTCGAGGACGCCCTCGGAGAAGATCAGGCCGCTCTTTTCCGCCTGGGTCTGCAGGATCTTGAAGATCAATTCCTGTTTGCGGAGGCCGGCGGCACCGGCGATGTTCATATCCTTGGCGACCTGGTTGAGCTTCTGAATGCTCATGTCCTTCAGTTCGACGAGGTCGAGCGTGGGGGTGCCATTCTTGACGGCCTGCGCCGGCTTGGAGCGCCGCATGCCAGGGCCGCCAGGGCCCGGAGGGATGGTGGCGGCGGGTGGGGCTGCCGCTTCGGCCGCCGGTGGCGCGGCGGGCGGCGGGTCGGCGGGCTTATCCGCCGGTTTGCCATCCGCGGGTTTGCCATCCGCAGATCTCGCCTCGGCGGGAGGGGGTGGCGGCGCGGCGACGGTGGTCTTCGGCGGACGCTCCGCTCGCGGCGGACGCTCAGGGCGGTCGTTTTGCGGAGTCTCCGCGCGTTCGGTTTTCTCCCCGGCTTCGGTGGCGTCGCGCGGGGGCATGATTGGTTTCTCGGTGGGTTTTTCTTGTGGTGGGACGTTGCCTACCGTGGTTGGAGTGTTTTCACTATTGCTTGCCAAATTTCCCTCACTCCCCGGCCGGTGACGGCCGAGAACGGCAGCGGTTCCACGCCTTCCTGGCGGATGGCGCGTATACCGTGCTCTAATTCCGTACGATTCATCTTGTCTGTCTTGGTAGCGACTACTACATACTCCCTGCCGTGATGCTCCAGCCACCGCTTCAGGTCGAGGTCTTTCTCCATCCACCCGCGGCGGGTATCCAGGATCAGGCAGGACAACTTCAGGGTTTCCCTTTTCTGCAAATAAATGTCAATCAGGCTCTTCCATTCCTGGGAGATACGCGGCGGCACCCGGGCAAATCCATACCCAGGAAGATCGACGAAATAGAACGCGCTGTCGATACGATAAAAATTGATCGTTTGTGTGCGACCCGGTGTGCTGCTGGTAAACGCCAACCCTTTCTGCCCGGCAAGGGCGTTAATCAGGCTGGATTTCCCTACATTACTTCTTCCTAGAAACGCGACTTCCGGCAGCCGGTCCGTAGGGAAAGTGTCCGGCTGCGCGGAGCTGAGAACGAATTCAGCTTTCAAATGAACTCTGGACCGCGAAACCGCTCCCTTGCGGTCGCGGCTCGGTAACAAAAACAGCCCGCCTTCGGCGGGAAGGCAGGCGGAAACGCCTGCCCCACCAAAGCCTCAATGTGCTCGGGTTTCTTCGGCCGGTTGTTGTACTTCTACGGCCGGACCCGCCGCCGCGAGCGGAATCGCTACCAGTTCCCGCTCCAGCGCAATTTTCAAAACTTCGTCCATCGATTCCACGAAGTTCAGCTTCATGGTTTTCTTGATGGCATCCGGAATGTCCGGGAGGTCCTTCTCATTCTCCCGTGGCATGATGGCTTCCAAAATTCCATGGCGATGAGCGGCCATTAACTTTTCTTTCAAGCCACCGATCGGCAACACTTTTCCACGGAGCGTAATCTCGCCCGTCATGGCCACGTCGCCACGGACCGGGATGCGCGTCAGCGCGCTGCAAATGGCAGTGGCCAGGGTGATGCCCGCCGAAGGACCGTCTTTGGGAATGGCGCCTTCGGGAATGTGGATGTGGACGTCCAGGTTGCGGTAGAAGTCGCGCAGCAGGCCGAACGTATGCGCGCGCGAGCGGATGTAGCTCATGGCCGCCTGCGCAGATTCCTGCATCACCTCGCCGAGCTTACCGGTTATGGTGAGCTTGCCTTTGCCTTCCATCAAGGTGCACTCGACGGAAAGAATCTGGCCGCCTACTTCGGTCCAAGCCAAGCCAACCGCCGCGCCGATCTCGTTTTTCTTTTCGGCATCCAGATCGCGGAAGCGCCAGGGGCCGAGCAGGTCGGGCAGCTTTTCGCTGGTGATCACAGCTTTAGGATTGGGCTTCTTGTCTTTGCCGCTCTGGCTGTTGACCACCTGGCGGGCCACCTTGCGGCAGACGTTCCCGATTTCGCGCTCCAGATTGCGGACGCCGGCTTCGCGCGTGTAGTACTGGATGAGGCCGTTGATCCCGGAATCCTGGAAGTCGATCTGATCTTTGCTTAAGCCGGTGGCTTCCATCTGCTTGCGTACCAGGAAGCGCTTGGCGATTTCCATCTTCTCCAGTTCGGTGTAGCCGGAGAGGCGGATGACTTCCATGCGGTCCTGCAACGCCGGCGGAACGGTGTGCAGCACGTTGGAAGTGGCAATGAAGAACACCTGGCTGAGGTCGTATTCGACGTCCAGGTAGTGATCTACGAACATGAAGTTCTGCTCGGGATCGAGCACTTCGAGCAGTGCCGCGGACGGATCGCCGCGAAAATCCATCGACATCTTGTCGATTTCGTCGAGCATGAACACCGGGTTGCGCGTGCCGGCCTTCTTCATCATCTGGATGATCTGGCCGGGGAGCGCGCCGATGTAGGTCCGGCGATGGCCGCGGATTTCGGCCTCATCGCGGACGCCGCCCAGCGACATGCGGACGAACTTACGGCCGGTTGCCTTGGCGATGGACATACCGAGCGAAGTCTTGCCGACGCCCGGAGGTCCAACAAAGCACAGGATGGAGCCCTTGGGATTTTTTACAAGGCGGCGCACCGCGAGAAATTCGAGGATGCGCTCCTTGATCTTTTCGAGGCCGTAGTGATCAGATTCGAGCACCTGCTCGGCGTACTTGAGATCGCGAATTTCCTTGGACCGTTTCTTCCACGGCACCGCCAGCAGCCAATCCAGGTAATTGCGCGAAACGGTGGACTCGGCGGACATAGGCGGCATGTTTTCCAGGCGCTTCAACTCGGCCATGGCCTTGTCGAGGGCGTCCTTGGTCATGCCCGCGGTCTCGATGCGCTTCTTCAACTCATCGATCTCGCTCTTTTCGCCGCGGCCTAACTCTTTCTGAATGGCCTTGATCTTCTCGTTCAGGTAATACTCTTTTTGCGCCTTCTCCATCTGGCGCTTCACGCGACCCTGAATGGTCCGATCGACATTCAGCTTTTCAATCTCGATATCGAGCATCTCGGCCACACGCGTGAGCCGGTCGATGGGATCGAAGATTTCCAATAGCTCCTGCTTCTCTTCGATGGTGAGCTGCAGGTTGGCGCCTACGGTATCGGAGAGTTTGCCGGGATCGTCCACGCGGATGGCGGCGATCATGGTTTCGTAGTTCAGGTTCTGGCTGAGCTTGACATATTGCTCGAACAGTCCCGTGACGCGGCTGATGAGCACATCGAGCTGGGCGCCGGTTTCCACCTTGTAGTTGGCGGTACGGACGACCGCGCGGAAGAAACCCTCGTCATCGGAAACGGATACTACTTTGGCGCGCTCGACGCCTTCGACCAGGACCTTGATGTTGCCATCCGGCAGTTTCAGGCTTTGGACGATGTTAACAATGGTTCCGACGCTGTAGATCTCATCGGGCTTGGGTTCATCGATGGAGGCGTCGTGCTGCGTGGCGAGAAAGATTTTTTTGTCGCCGGCCATGGCTTCCTCCAGCGCACGCACGCTGGATTCGCGTCCCACGACGAAGGGAGTCATCATGTACGGGAAGATGACCACGTCGCGGATGGGCATCATCGGCAGACGTTTTGTATCGGATTTTTCCTTTGAAGTAAGCATTGTTCTCCGCAGGGGGGAATTTTTCCGGCCCCTTAGGTTTCCGGGCCGCGGTCAGAGGCCGCGAGGACGGAAGCCGGGCTTCGCCGGGTCGAATGGGCTAGCCGGCCTTTTCCAATATTGTAAGACTGATCTTCTGCGTCAATACCATCTCTTTGGTGACCTGGAACTCGCGAACCTTCTTGTAGGAAGGTAAATAATACATCAAATCGAGCATCAGATCTTCGAGGATCATTCGCAGGCCGCGGGCTCCCACCTTTCGCTCCATCGCCAGGTCGGCAATGGCTTCCAAGGCGTCGTCGCTAAACTTCAAGCGGACGTTCTCGAACTCAAAGAGCTTCTGATACTGCTTGACGATGGCGTTTTTCGGCCGGGTGAGGATCTGGATCAGAGCGGACCGGTCGAGATCTTCCAAAACCGCATTCACGGGCAGGCGTCCGATGAATTCGGGGATGAAACCGAATTTGATCAGATCCATGGGCTGCACTTGCGAAAGCAGGTCGATATCGCGCCGACCGCTGATACCGGCCACCTTGCCGCTCTTCTCTTCCTCCTGCAGGAAGCCCATCGATTTCTTGCCGGTGCGCCGGGCGATGACTTTTTCCAGCCCCACGAAAGCGCCGCCGCAAATGAACAGAATGTTGGTGGTATCGACCGGCGTAAATTCCTGGTGCGGGTGCTTACGGCCGCCCTGCGGCGGCACGTTCGCCACGGTGCCTTCCAGGATTTTGAGGAGCGCCTGCTGGACCCCTTCTCCGGAAACGTCGCGCGTGATCGACGGGTTCTCATCCTTCCGGCAAATCTTGTCGATTTCGTCGATATAGATGATGCCCTGCTGGCATTTCTGCACGTCGCCGTCGGCTGCCTGCAACAACTTTAAAATAATGTTCTCAACATCTTCGCCGACATAGCCAGCTTCGGTGAGAGTGGTGGCATCGACGATGGCGAACGGAACGTCCAGAATCTTGGCCAAAGTCTGAGCCATCAATGTCTTGCCAGTACCGGTCGGGCCGATCAGCAGGATATTGGACTTCTGCAGCTCGACTTCGGTATTACGCAGGCGGTTCATGTGAATCCGCTTGCAGTGGTTATAGACCGCCACTGCCAGCTTCTTCTTGGTAGCCTCCTGCCCAATCACGTACTGATCCAAAAACTCTTTAACTTCCAAAGGCTTCGGGATCTTATTGGGAGTGCCGGAGGGAGGTTCGGACTTGTCGTCCTCCAGGATCGAGTTGCAAACTGCAATGCACTCGTCGCAGATGTAGGCGCGGGGGTAGTCGCTGGGAGAGGAGATGAGCTTTCCGACTACATCCTGACTCTTATGACAAAACGAACATCGTAAAGCATCATCAGATCCGGTACGCTTCACGCATTCTTCTCCTCTTCCGCCTTCGGCTTATCTAGCGAGACCAATACATCCGGGGGCGCCTCCGGGGCAGGGTGCATCGAACCAGTTTCGTTCCTATTATCACCTGAACGGTACGCTTTAGGCAAACTCCCCAACGGGAGGGGTAGGACCGAACGGTACTGTAAAGGTCCTATCGTGCTAACTTCAAGCAGTCTTCCGGGCATGTTCAAACAAAAAATTCAAAGTTTTCTCGGTCTGGATATGGGAAGCAATTCGCCCCAGAGTGCCGTCTTTTTCGAACTTCATATGCAACGCGGCGACGGGCTCGCGCTCCTGGCGCGCGATCTTCTCCACTTCCCGGTCTACCTCGTCGCGGGTGGCGCCGATGGACTCGCGCTCGGCAACCTTTCCGAGTAGCAGGGAGGCTTTCACCTCGCGCACGGCCTTGTCGCGCTGGGTTTCCTTGACCTTTTCCCAGTCGAGCTTCAGCGAGCGCGGATCGATGCCGTCCCCGGCCATGGCGCGCAGGCTCTGCTCCACACGATTCTTGATTTGCCGGTCGACGAACACTTCCGGAACCGGGAACTCGTGCTGGTCCACCAACTTGTCCACAATTCGGTTCTTGGCCTCGGTCTGCGCATCGCGCTGGCGCTGCACGAAGATCGCCTTGCGGACCGCCTCCCGCAATTCATCCAGGTTGCGGTAGTCCCCCAAATCCTGAGCGAACTCATCGTTCAGGTCGGGCAGTTCCTTGCGCCGGATCCCTTTGACGGTGGCATGGAACTTAACGGTCTTTCCCGCTAACCGTTGCGAGCCGTATTCTTCCGGGTAAGAAACTTCGAATTCTTTGTCGTCGCCGGGGGAAAGCCCCCGCAGATTCTCGGTAAAGGCCTCGAGGGTATCGCTGCCGCCGATCTCCAGCACCATTTCGTCCTGCTTGACCGGCTCGCCTTCTACCCCCGCTACGCTCTCCAGCGCCACCACCGCGTAATCGCCGTTTTCGATCGGCCGCGGATCGATGTTCACGTATTGCGCCTTTTGCTCGCGGATTTCGTCCAGGCGTTTGGAGATATCCTCGTCGGTCACTTCGGGGTCGTGGTACGGGACTTCGATCTCTTTGTAATCGCCCAGCTCGATCTGCGGAACCACTTCGAATTCGGCCTTGAAGCGCAGCGGCTCGCCTTCGTGGAAATGGACGTCGGTGATGTCGGGCGTGCCGACCACGTTGAGGTTCTCCGCTTCAAACTGTTTGTGCAGGTGCTTGGGGATCAGGCTTTCCAAAACCTTCTGCCGGATATCACCGGCGAACTGGCGGCGAATGATGGATGAGGGAGCCTTGCCGGGACGGAACCCGGGCAGCTTGGCCCGCTTCTGGACATCGGTGGTGACCCGGGTGGTTTCGGTTTCCACCTCATCGACGGGGATGGAAATCTCCAGCGAATGCCTGCAACCTTCAACTAACGCCAAGTGGAATTTACCTCAGGGAAAGAGTGCGGTGTAAACCTAATGATACCACGCGCGTTCCCGTACGATCCTCCTAACTCCGGTATAGCAGACGAGCTCGCGGGGACGGGGTGGAATTGAGGTAAGCGGTTGATTCTATTGTTCAAAAAATGTGTGAACGAAAAGTCAAAAGTCAAAAGGCAAAGGTCAAAAGTCAAAAGTGATGAGGTACACCTCGCCTGACGGCTCGGTTTCCTTTAGTGCCTTCGGCGCTACGCGGCGGGGGCCTCCCGGGGGTTTTTAGCCTGTTTTTGGCGCCAGGCGCGGAATTCGGAGAGTTTGAAGCGGAGTCGTTGGGCATTTTTCGCCTCTTCGAGGGCGGGCGCGGCGGGCCGCTTCGCGGCTCACTTGTTCACTTGAATAAACGAACTCGTCCTGCTGGGGGTTCCAGGCTTCGCCTAGCATTTTGTGGTAGTTGTGCAGGAGCACGGCTTCGTCCATGGGGGCTTGCTCGGCGGCTTTGCGCTCTTTTTGCATTTCTTGCAGGACCTTCATGTTCTTGTGGACCGAACGGGTGATGCGCTGCTCATAGATGCTGAGGGTGGCGAAGGCTTGCGGGTTGTCGCGGAAGGTGCCGGCTTCGGTGATGGCGGCATGGGTCACGGCATCCTGGCAGATCACTTCGCCGGGTTGTTCGGCATGGCCGAGGGCCATAAAGCCCTGCTCGTGGGTGTTGCTGCGCTCGAGGCGCCAGCAATCATTGGCGATCAGTTGAGCGATGGACTGCTCCATGGCATTCGCCGGTTTCCAGTAGTCCATAATTTGTTTGCAGAATCGGACGTAGACCTGCGGATCGTCGTTGGGCAAGAGCACGGTGCGGGCACAAAGCCCGTGTTTTAAACCATTTAGGGCGGAACGGGCACGGCCCGCGGGGGTACGCGGTCCTCCGCCGTGGCGCGGAGCAGTTAGCTCGACGGATTGTACTTCAGGAGAAACTTGTTCGCTTTTCATAAGACACCTTTCAAAATGAAAAAACGCGGCGAGCGCCGCGTTTTGGAGGAAAAGGGGGATGTAATTGGCTGATACACGGCGTTACAGGAGACTAGTTGCGCGGGTTTTGTGGTCGACGGTTCGTCGCGCCGATTCTAGGGAGCCGGCGGCGGTCCGGAAGGGACCGCCCCCGAAAATCGCAGACTAGTTTCCAAACGGCAGCGGCCTGCGGAAACGCCTGCCCCACTTGCTCCTTACTTTAAGAAGGTGCCGGATCGCAATTCCGAAAAAGCCTCTTGCAACTCTTGCTGGGTGTTCATGACGATGGGGCCGTGCCAAGCGACCGGCTCTTCTAAAGGTTGGCCGGAGACCAGCAGGAAGCGGATGCCGTTTTCGCCGGCTTTCACCATCAGCTCATCGCCGCGATCGAACAAGACAAGGGAACGGTTCTCCACCGGCGCTGTTGTGCCGATCGCATCCGTGCGCACCGATTGCGGGTCGGACGCATTGGCGAACTTGCCGCTGCCGTCAAAGACGTAGGCGAAGGCGTGGCGGGTGGTTTCCACCGGCAGCGTCTTGGTCTGGCCGGCAGGCACGCTCACGTCCAGGTACATGGGATCGGCGGCGACGCCTTCCACAGGGCCTTTCTTGCCCCAAAAATTCCCGCAGACGATGCGCACTTCGGCGCCATCGTCATCCTTCACGAGCGGGATTTCGCCCGCCTTCACCTCTTGATAGCGCGGCGCGGTCATTTTGAGGGACGAGGGGAGGTTGGCCCACAATTGAAAGCCGTGCATCCGCCCGGCGGTATCGCCTTTGGGCATCTCCTGATGGATAATCCCGCTGCCGGCGGTCATCCACTGCACGTCGCCCGCGGCGATGGTGCCGCGGTTCCCCATGCTATCGCCGTGGTCCACGGTTCCGGCAAGCACGTACGTGATGGTTTCGATTCCGCGGTGCGGATGCCAGGGAAACCCGGCGAGATACTCGGCCGGAACGTCGTTGCGGAAGTCGTCGAGAAGCAGAAATGGGTCGAAATCGTTGGAGGGCCCGAAGCCGAAGGCCCGGCGCAGATGCACTCCGGCGCCTTCCAGGGTGGGTTTGGAGGTGCTGACTCGTTTGATGGGACGAAGGGACATGGCAGTTCCTTTCCGCTATGCGGGGCGTCTTTTAAAAGCACGGCTCCCTCGCGGTCGCGGCTCGGTATCTCGCTGCGCCGCGCAATGCGTCTAACATAAAACTATGAAGTGGTTGTTTCTTCTTTTGATGCTGGAAACGGGATTTGGATTCGGGCAGAGCCGTCCAGCGCGGCCCGCGCCGGCAGCCCAAAAGAAGTCCGAAGCGCCCGCGCCAGCCGCGACGCGGTGGCCCATCGTTAGCCTCGCGGTGGAAGGCAACCATCATTATTCGACCGCGCAGATCCTGGCTGCAGCGGGTTTAAAAATCGGCCAGGTGGCCGGCAAGGAAGAGTTCGACGCAGCGCGCGACCGGTTGGTGGCCAGCGGCTTCTTTGAAATGGTGGGATACAAGTACGATCCCGCGCCTAATAAGGAAGGCATCGTGGCCGCATTCCAGGTGACGGAAGTAGAAGCCGCCTACCCGGCGCGCTTCGAGGAGCTAGGCGTTCCCGCCGCGGATCTGGAAACCATGCTGCATGCCAGGGATCCGCTATTTTCGACGGCTAAGGTGCCGCCCACGCAGCCGGTGCTCGACCGCTACGTGAAGTGGATTCAGGAGTACCTGGCCACAAAAGGCTCCACGGAAAAGGTGGCCGCGCGGCTGAACCCGAAGGGGGAAGATCAGTTCGAAATTGTCTTCCGGCCCGCGCGGAACCTGCCTGCCGTTGCCCAGGTAACGTTCGAAGGCAACCAGGCGGTTCCGCAGAACGTTTTGCGCGACGCCATTTCCGGGGTGGCCATCGGCGCTCCCTACAGCGAAGAGCATTTTCGCGAATTGCTGAACACCGCCGTCCGCCCCGTGTACGATGCGCGCGGCCGGGTGCGCATGGCGTTCCCGAAAATCCGCACCGAGCCGGTCACGGACGTGCAAGGGCTCCACGTCTTCGTCACTGTGGATGAGGGCGAGAGCTACACGCTGGGCAAGGTTCGCATCGAGGGATCCACTCCGGTCAATCCGGACGAGCTAATCAAGGCGGGCAAATTCCAGACAGGGGACGTGGCCAACTTCGACCGCGTGAACGAAGGGCTTGAGAACATTCGGAAAGCGCTGCTGCACGCCGGATACATGGAGGCGAGGGTCACGAGCCAGCGAGCGATCGACGATGCGGCGAAAACGGTGGATGTGGCGGTGCATCTCGAACCCGGACCGCAGTTCCTGATGGGAAAACTCACGATCGTCGGGCTGGACCTGGATGCGGAGGCCGAAATGCGGCGGATCTGGGGTGAAAAGGAAGGCAAGCCGTTCAATGCCGATTACCCGCAAATCTATCTCAATCGGATCCGCGAGGAAGGCCTGTTCGACAACCTGGGCGACACCAAGTCGCAAATCAAAGTGAATGACGCGGACCACACCGTCGACGTGACTCTGACATTTGCGGGTGCGCCGCCGAAACCGAAGCAGCCGAGGCAAGGGCCGTTCGGGCAATGAGGCAAACCGCTCGCTGGCGGCCGCCGCTCGGAAATAATGGAACTCCGGTCTAGGAAGTCCCGTACCTTGGGCCGCCAACACCTGAGTATTTAACGTTTTCCGGCTTGACGGCTCCAGGCCCTTCTTATATACTCGCTACGATTTCCGCCTGTCCGGGTGATCATCGGCGGAGCTTTAGGGTAAAGAGTCCTTTTAAAAAGGAGGGGTGAGTTTGATGCGTTCTATCTTGCTGGCGAGTAGTTTATTCGTCGCCTCGCTATCGCTGTTTGCACAGTCCGATCGCGGGACCATTACGGGGACAGTATCCGATCCAGCGGGTGCAGTGGTTGCCGGGGCTTCGGTGGAAGCGAAGAACAGCGCTACTGGCACAGTCTATCCGGCGGCTACATCCAACACAGGCAACTATACGCTGGGGCAGTTGCCGGTTGGGACTTATGAAATTACGGTCAGCGCCGCAGGGTTCAAGAAATACGTTCGGCCGGGAATCGCGGTAGAAGCAGCGGGGACGGTGCGCGTGGACGCCGCGTTAGAAGTGGGCGCGTCTACCGAGTCGATTACG